>Ga0233439_10000572_pt1 | contig 53763 bp, 41 predicted proteins | sample SI_123_September_6_FD_182713 | JGI IMG/M metagenome (GOLD analysis project Ga0233439, IMG submission 182713) | Seawater microbial communities from Saanich Inlet, British Columbia, Canada - SI_123_September2016_100_MG | ecosystem: Environmental > Aquatic > Marine > Inlet | place: Canada: British... | reverse complement strand
CGTCTGTTGCGACAACAACGCATACCGTCCCGCCGCCAACGCCCCCTCCATCACCCGCCCCGCCTCCACGCCAATACGCCCGCCACCATCCGCCAACAACGGCACCCGCAAACCCAACTGCTCAATCTCGACCTCGCGCGGATTGCACGTCATGATAATCGTGTGCACCACCCGCACAAACGCCTGCCCCGCATAAGCGTAAATACGCGTCGCAAAACGCAAGGGCCGGTACCCCGCATAGTGGTGCATCGGCGCCGTCGATTCATACGCGCCCTTACAACAAATTACCGCCCTAAGTGGCCCCGCCTCCTCCACCTCCACCTCGTATTCCTCGCCCCCTGCCGACGCCAAACACTCCCCCCCCATCCCATAAACCCGCCGCGTGGTCCCCCCCGGAAATTCAGACTCGCTAATCTTCGCCCAAGCATCCCCACCCCCACGCGCCATCACCTCCATCTCAGCGACGAATGTACCCTGCTGCTGCTCTCCGAGCTCCACACCATCGAATAGAGCAAACGCCTCTTTGCCAATACCAAAACGCATCACCCCCGTAGACACCTCGACGCGATCCGCCCTCTCGACGATTTCCACCCTCACCTCCAGTGCTTCTCGCTGGGGCGCCGCTTGCTCCTCACCGTACTTCAATAAATAGACGCTCTCCCCTCTTGCCTCCACATCCCCCTGGAAATCCACCAACACCCACTTCACACTGCCCTCCGGCCAACGCCCCAAGACCCGAAACTGAGCAGCCTTTACCTCTCCCTCTCCATCCTCCACCCACAACCCCTCCACCCCCTTCACCGCTCCTTCGGGTAACGGCACTCCCCTCGTCAACGGCCAACGCTCCCGCGCAATCCCCTCCCCCTCCTTCACCCTGATTTCTATGCCACACTTGGGTAAACTCATCCGTCCCTACTTTCGGTAACTCTCCACTGCCGAGGTCCGTTGGGGGGTCTCCCCGTGAGCGGCCTTGCACTGCCCTCGGAGCCGACCAGGGATGGTCGGCGAAAATGAGCAAACGGGGATACTCCCCAACGGACCGTCCACCTACACAAGCCCGCCGCCCAAAACTAACAAACCCCCCACTCCTCACCAACCGCCACTTCACCCACCCATATTGACCACACCTCCCTCCGATCCTATCTTTCCCGCCACAAATACCAAAGGAGCCACTACGTGAAACCAAACCATCGCTTGACCGCCAAAAAACTGCTGCCCGCCATCGCCCGCTTCACCGGCCTGACCGGGCAAAAAATTCTCGACCTCGACAAAAAGTGGAACCTCGACCACGGCACCCCCGTCTTCACACAAAAAGGCCGCTACACCACCCGCGGCTGGACCGAGTGGACACAAGGCTTCCAATACGGCTGTGCCATTTTACAGTACGACATGACCGACGACAAACACTTCTTGACCCTCGGGCGCGACCGCACCGTCGAACTCATGGCCCCGCACGTGTCGCACATCGGCGTGCACGACCACGGCTTTAACAACCTCTCGACCTACGGCAACCTGCGCCGACTGATGCTCGAAGGCCGCATCCCGCACGACGCACGCGAACTCGACTTCTACGAACTCGCCATCAAACTCTCCGGCGCCATCCAGGCCGCCCGCTGGACCGAGACCGCCTACGGCACCGGTTTTATCCATTCGTTCAACGGCCCACACTCGCTGTTCTCCGACACCATGCGCTCGCTACGCATCTTGGGTACCGCGCACCAACTCGGCCACGTATTAATGGGCGAAGGCGACAAAGCCATCAACCTACTCGGCCGCCTTATCGAACACGCCACTACCAACGCGCGTTTCAACGTCTATTACGGCGAAGGCCGCGACACTTGGGACACACCCGGCCGCGTCGTGCACGAATCGATCTTCAATACCAACGACGGCCAATACCGCTGCGCCAGCACACAACAGGGCTACACCCCCTTCTCAACCTGGACGCGCGGCCTGTCCTGGGTACTCACCGGCTACGCCGAAGAGCTCGAATATTTTACCACCCTCTCCGCCTCCGAGCTAAAACCCTTCGGCAATAAGAGCGCGCTCATTAAAATGATGGAGAAAGCCGCCATCGCCACCGCCGAGTTCCACATCGAAAACAGTTTCGCCGACGGCATTCCCTTCTGGGACACCGGCGCACCCGGCGTCGCCTCCTTCGGCAAGATCACCAACAAGCCTTCTGACCCCTACAACGATATCGAGCCGCTCGATAGCTCAGCCGCCGCCATTTCCGCACAAGGTTATTTGCGCTTAGGCAATTACCTGCTATCCAAGGGCGACAAAAAGAAGGGCGCCCGCTACCGCGCCGCCGCCTTCACCATCGCCAAGGCCCTCTTAGCCGAGCCCTACCTGTCCACCGATCCCAAACACCAGGGCATCACCCTGCACGCGATCTACCACCGCCCCAACAACTGGGACTACATCCCCAAAGGTCGCAAAATTCCCTGCGGCGAGTCGGCAATGTGGGGCGACTATCACACTATGGAGCTGATGAGCCTAATTCAACGCGAAGCGGCAGGTAAACCCTATCCACAATTTTTTGTCTGAACCAAAATCCGCGCAACCATTTGTAGAAGCCCTGGCGGAAGCCCGCTCCGCGCCGCTGCCCTTTATCCTGCTCAGCTTTAACTACGGCGCCTATTTTCTCGCCGCGCTTATCGCTCTTTTTATGGACGGCGGTATTTCCGAGAGCGAGGAGTGGCGAATCTTCATCGTCGGCTGGCTGTCCGTCCCACCGGCTAGCCTCGCCGCCGGCCTATACGCGGCCCATTGCAAACGCACGCGCTATGCCGGAATCGAGTCATTCTATCCGCTGCTGTTAGCAGCCAACGCGCTGGCCTGGGTCGGTTATTTCGCTTTCCATTTCCCGCCGCCCTGGCTGCGCGAATACAATATTGCACCGCAGGCCTTGCGCCCGCTCGTCTGGTTCTTACCCCTGGGCAACTTTCTCGTTCTTCTCGCCCTCAAGTCCCGTCCATTCTCGTTCGCCAAAATTAATAAGACATGGGTCTACGCCTTGTTACCGATCGCGACCCTTTATGTAGGGCTCAACTTCAGCGGTCTCCAGGGTGCCAGACCCAATACATTCGCTTTGCCCTGGCCCATCTTCAATCCGCCTGAGGGTAAAGACGACCAGGGGAATTATCCTATCGAAAAGGGCACTATATTTGGAGTGGAATTGCCCCCACTGAGCGTCACTATGACCTCTAAACTGACGACTGCGCTGCAAACCCCCCTGCCGTTGCTCACCGGGTCGCGGCTGGTTGCCTGGCGTGTGGATGAAGGAGAATGGATCGAACCCGGCCGCGTTATCGCCGAGTTTGAATCCGAATTCCTGCACACCGAAATCCGTGCGCAGGCTGCCATGAAAATAAAAAGAAAGAAATATCAACACGGCGAAGAAATCGAGCCGATAAGAGAACTATGCGCATACGTCGAGAAATCGAACGCCGGCCGATCCAAAGTCTGGGTCATCTGCGCGGCCTTGGGCCTGGGTTTAGTTCCGCTGCTGGCGTCGCGCCGCAAAACCTGGCCCGCACTGCCCATACCCGCGATCGCCGTCGACCTCGCAGTGCCCTTCGTCATCTTCCTGCTCGTTTTCGATCTCACCTATCTTTTTGAAGCCCACCACTACAACTTTTTCTTGGGGCCGGTCAACGATGTCTTGCGCGGCAAGTCGTTGCTCGTCGACATCAACTGCCAGTACGGCGTCGGCGTCATTTATTTTCTCGCCCTGTTCTTTGAGTTGTCGCCCATTCCCCTCAACTACCAGGGTTTCGCGCTACTCCTAAATACATTGCTCGTTTTGCAGTACGCCCTGATCTACCTGCTCATGCGCCGCGTGCTCGACTCGCAACTTTTTGCCATTGTGGCTCTGTTGCTAATTCTAAACGCCAATTACAACAACCACGAATACATAGCCCTACCGTCTACCGGCCCCCTACGCTTCGGCATCACATACGCACTGCTTGCCTTTTTTTTATTCCGCTCCCGGTTCGCCCCCCAGCCCTGGGTGCAAATGGTTATCTACGGCCTCGTTGGCCTGTCCTCCCTTTGGAGCTTCGAATCCTTCGCATACACCCTCACCGCCTATCTCTGCGCCGAATTGTACACCCTGTTTTGCGCCCCGAACGATCTAAGGCGCAAACTCCATCACTTGCTGCCTATCATCGGCGGCCCCACCGCCGCCATAGCCGGCGGCCATTTGCTTTTGGCTCTTTTCACCTACCTGCGTGCCGGTGCCTGGCCGGATTGGAGCCACTACCTCGAATACCTGTCGCTCTACAGCACCGATGAGTTCGGCACCTTGACCATAGAAGCCTGGCGGGCCTGGGCCCTCTTTATCGCGGTCTATTTCCTCTCGCTGCTATTGCTCTTGACCAGGGCATTCTATACCCCCCGCACCGATGTCACCCCCCTCGCCTTTATCGCTGGGCTCACCGGCGCCGGCATCGTGCAATTTACCTATTTTCTCGGCCGCTCGCACCCCAACAACCTCTACCATATCTGTATCCCACTGATCTTCGTCGCCGCCTACTGGTTCCTCTACATGCAACGCCACCCCGAGCACCGCCCGCAAGCTTTCGCGCATTCGACGGCGTATTGTTTTTTTGTCGCCACCTTTGTATTTTTAGCCGAAACGGGACCGGGTTTCATCGCCCAGTGGCCACGGTCGCCACTGTACTCCCTATTCCACACGCCCCCCGCCGAACCGACCCCATGGACCGCGGCCCCGAGCCATCCGGAGGTGAGCCGCGCGCTGGAACTGATCGGGCGCTACGCCACCGACAAAACACGGATTGCCCTCTTTTTGAGTCCGGAACATACAACCGAAACGCTGATGCTGAGCCAAAAGAGCCACATTTTCCCCATGAGCAACCCAAAGCAGGACGACCTGTTGCCTTCGGCCCACGCGCGCGCCCTGGACTACGAGCACCAATGGCAGCCAGACGACTATCTTTTTATCACCCGCGATACCCCGTCCCTCACCGGTATCCAAAGAGAGGTCATAAACAAAATTATGCAGCAGATGCAGGGCCTGTACGCCGACTCGACCGAACACGTCTACGCCATCCAGCTTTCGACACCCCAGAAAGGCAACCCATGAAAATTACCGCGATCACCCCCATCGTCGCCCGCTTCGGCAACCGCCCCCGCGTCTTAGTCAAAATTGAGACCGACGAAGGCATCACCGGCTGGGGCGAGACCTACTCTATCGGCCCCGACCTCGCCGTCGGTCCGACCGTCGACTACTGCTTTGAGCTAATCAAAGGCATCGACCCACGCCGCATTGAATTTATCATGATGAAGCTGCACCAGCAGTTTCGCTTTCCCCCCGGCGGCATCGGGCTATCGGCTATCTCCGGCATCGACCACGCGCTGTGGGACATCGCCGGCAAGGCCGCGGGCGTACCGGTCTACCAACTTCTAGGCGGCCACGCCCGCGACAAAGTGCGCGTCTACCGCGGCATCGGCGGCCGCGACGGCAAAGAAGCCGCCGACACCGCCAAGCGCCTCAACGAAGAACACGGCTTCACCGCCTTCAAGCTCAGCCCCTACAAGATCGACCCCGACGCCAACCGCTGGGGCCGGGTCTGCTCAGAAGCGGCCAAATACTTCGAAGAACTGCGCGTCAATTGCCCCGACGATTGGGAATTTGCCTTCGACCCGCACGCCAAAATATTCGAGCCCATCCGCGCATTGCAGTTAGCCAACGCGCTCGCCCCCTACGACCCGATGTTCTACGAGGAGCCGCTGCGCCCCGAGCACATTCCCGCCTGGACCAGCCTCAAGTCGCAAATGAACGTGCCCTTGGCCACCGGCGAGAGCCTGTACAATCGCTTTGAATTCCTCAATCTCATTAGCAACCAAGGCGCCGACATCATCCAGCCCGACATCTGCGTCTGTGGCGGCTTGCTAGAGATGAAGAAGATCAACGCCATCGCCGAAGCCCACTACGTCAGCATCGCACCGCACAACCCGATGGGCCCCTTAGCCACCGCCGTCAACCTGCACTTCTGCGCCTCGGCACCCAACTTCAAGATCCTCGAATACATCTTGCCCACCGAATCCGACTGGGGCGACTGGGTCGACGAGCCCTACTTGCCCAAAGACGGCTACCTAGAATTGCGTCCCGACCGGCCGGGTTGGGGTATCGAGATCAACGAAGAAGCCTTCACTGATGACGAATATTGTCACTGGGAGCGCTCCAGTCCGGTGCGTCCCGACGGCTCGACCGGCTACATTTAAGCGATGCTCAAACGCGACCACACCGCCCTGGTGCTCATCGACATCCAAGGCAAGCTCGCTTCACTAATGCACCAGCAGGAGGCACTCTACCGCCAGTTACAAATCCTTATCCAAGGAGCACAGGCGTTAGCGTTGCCCATCCTGTGGCTGGAGCAATACCCCAAGGGTTTAGGCCCGACGATCCCCGAGGTCGCCGAGTTACTTTCCGAGCAAGCGCCCTTGGCCAAGACTTGCTTTTCCGCCTGCGGCCTCGACCACTTTCAGGATCAGTTGCGCGCCACCGGTCGCCGGCAAATCCTGCTCGCCGGCATCGAGGCCCACATCTGTGTCTACCAAACCGCGCGCGACCTGCTCGACGCGGGCTACCACGTCGAAGCGGTCACCGACGCGGTTTCGTCGCGCACCGCAGAGAACAAAGCATTGGGGTTGCAGCGAATGGCGCAGGCGGGAGCCGAGCTTACCGGCGTCGAAATGTGTCTGTTTGAATTATTAAAACAGGCGGGCACAGCGGAGTTCAAAACGATCGCCGGGCTGGTTAAATAAAACAGCTCCTACCCAGCAATCTGTTCCTGCGTTAACGAGTGCGACAGCATGCTCAGGAGGTGACACAATACACACCTAACACGTCGACCCCAAGCGCGTCCTGGTCTTGTATTTTGGGCTACTACATCCTCGGCATTGAGACGATGTAATAGCCCGCAGCGTTGGCGAGAAAGACCTTACGAAAATCCTCTTGAGCAATGGTCTGACCTCTTAGGTGTGCTCTCCGCTTTCGGCCACTACCTTTTGTCGGTGCGCAAACCCTCCATCGAGCCGGAATCCAACCCACTGCAGAAATTCTAATCAGAGCCAAACAATGGCTGTAGATCAGAAAATGCGAATGTCCGCGCTTTCTGGTAAAATTCGTATGCGTTCATTAGGCCATAGATCTACCTATCCTCAGAATAGCTTGAAATGCCCAATGTGGTCGGAATCGAGCATTGACGAGCCGGTGCCCAACGTCTGCAATTAACGAGCGCCAGGCCGGCCAACTAGCCGCGCACTACATTCTGCCTGCCGCCCTATCGCTTGCCCTGGGAAGCATTGCGCTTTGCAAGGTGCGCGCCAAGAGGCCGGCGCAAAAAAATACCGACGAGTCCAAACACTCGGACCGTCGGTATCTCTTTGCTCTATATTTCTGATAATTATGGAGGATCGATCGGCACCGGCTGCTTTTTGCTGACGAGCGGGTCATATTTGAAGCCACGGGTCCGCTTGCGAAATTCCGTCCTAGCCTCGCGCATCAACTGTTGGTCCTGGCATAAATCAACCGCCGCGCCGGCGAAGACCTTCGCGGTCTGCAGAATCGACCGCTCGGCGAAAGGCATCAGCGCCTGTGCGGACATATCGCGGTGGTGGCCCGGCGTGTCCTCGGTATAACACACCATCTGGAAACGACCCAACGGCGCCAGCCACGAGACATTGTCTTCATCGGTCGAACCTCGCCCTTGGGAGCCACTGCCTTTTTCTATCGCGGTTTTGAACTCTCCCGCATACCCCATCTCTTTGACGCGATCGCGATCGGCCTTTGTCACCCGAGGTGTGCCGAAGAGCTCTAAGTTTTTGCGCACCGCCTCGCACATCACATCATTCGGCAAGCGCGGATAGACTGCGCTGATACGATGCCACTTCATCCGGGTGCCGGTGGCCAATGCCGCGCCGCGCGCGCAATCGGTCAGCCGCTCGCGCACTTCGTCTACTTCGGCGCGATCCTTACCGCGTACATAATACCAAACCTTGGCGTAGGCCGGCACCACATTCGGCGCATCGCCGCCATCGCGGATCACGCAGTGAATACGCACATTTTCGGGCACGTGTTCGCGCAAATAATTGGCCGCCACATCCATCAACATCACCCCGTCGAGCGCGCTGCGACCCATGTGCGCGCTGGCCCCGTGCGACGTTTTGCCGAAGAATTCGTAGACTAGCGAATCGATCGCCGAGCCGCCGTAATTATTGACACCGGAGCTGTCGCCCGGATGCCAGGCGAGCACCGCGTCGAGATCGCGGAAGCCACCGTCGCGGGCCATGTACACTTTGCCGGCCAGCGTCTCTTCTGCCGGGCAACCATAATAGACGATCTGGCCTTTGGATTTTCTTTGTGAGAGTATTTCTTTCGCGGCGACCGCACCTACGGCCGGGGCAACGCCCAGGAGGTTGTGCCCTCAGCCATGGCCCCAAGCCCCGTCCTCGTCGACGCTGCACCCAGGTAACGCATCGTATTCGCCGAGCATACCGACGACGGGTTTACCCGCGCCCCAAACAGCCCTAAAGGCGGTCGGTATCTTTTTAAACGGGAATTCGACGGCAAAGCCGTTCTCCCCGAGGTATTCGGCCAAGCGCTGTGAGGACTGCACTTCGCGAAAGGGACGTTCGGCCCAGCCATGTATCTCGCGGGAAATCACCCGGGCCTGTTGTGCCTGGGCTTGCACGGCCTGGTCTATGTGGCGTTTTTTGCTCTTGGCGTTCATCGGTGTGTTGCTCCTGTTATTCTGTGGATGTCCGTGATCGGCGGCGGCAGGGACTGCCGCCTTGGCGGACTTAGACTGGGTCTTTTAACCACTCAATAGATGGATACCGCAGGTCTTCATCAGCGCAAATCGCCGTTCTCATGCGTCAAAAGGTGTTAGAGCGCCCTAGCGTTATCAACATACTATATCGATATCCACCATGGCACAAGCACACCCCGACCCGCCGGACCATGGATTGATCAATAACCGCCGACACCCTACTATAGATCTACTATGAAACTAACCGAACTCAAGATCATCGTCACCGGTGGCGCCAGTGGCATGGGCGCCTACTTTGCCCGGCAATTGCTCGAAGCCGGGGCGCAAGTCGCCGCCGGCGACCTAAATCTCGAAGGCCTCGCCGCGCTCAAAGAACAGACCGCGACGCTGCCCGGCACACTGCACATCCATGCATTAGACGTCGCCGAAGAAGAAGACACTGCGATTTTTGTCGAATGGGCGCACACCGCCATGTGCGGGCTCAACGGCCTGCTCAATAACGCGGGTATTCTGCGCGACGGTCTGCTAGTAAAGAAGGATCGCGACAGCGGCAAGATTACTACCATGAGCCGCGCGCAATGGCAAGCCGTCATTGACGTCAACCTGACCGGTGCGACTTGGATAGTGCGCGATTCGGTCGCTAAAATGGCCGCGGACGAAATAAAAGCCGGCGTCATCGTCAACATGTCCTCCCTCTCGCGCCACGGCAACCGCGGCCAATCCAACTATGTCGCCGCCAAAGCCGCGCTCGCCGCCAATACCGTCACCTGGGCCCGCGAATTCGCCCCCTTCCGCATTCGCGTCGGCGCCCTCGCACCCGGGCTGATCGAAACCCCGATGACGCAAAACATGCATCAGCCTGCGCGCGAAGCCCTGGTCAAAACAATTCCCCTCGGCCGCATCGGCGAGCCGCACGACGTCTGGCTCGGCGTCAAATTTATTATCGAGAACGATTATTTTACCGGCCGCTGTATCGATATCGACGGCGGCCTGCACATGCTGTAGGAGCTTGCAATGCACGAAGAAAAAGTCTACCGCACCGAATTATCACCCGTGGCCTTTCTGCGCCGCAACGCCTATGTGCACCCCAACAAGACTGCCGTCGTACATGGCGAGCGGCGTTATAGCTACGCCGCCTTCTCCAAGCGCGTCAACCGCCTGTCCTCCGCCCTGCTGGCCGCCTGTCTCGAAAAACACGACCGCGTCGCTTTCCTCGCACCCAATATCCCGCCCCTGCTCGAAGCCCACTTCGCCGTGCCCGCCGCCCGTGGTGTCCTAGTCGCGATCAACACCCGCCTCGCTACGACCGAGATCGACTATATCCTGCAACACAGCGGCGCGCGCCTGCTCTTCGTCGACCGTGAGCTCTACCCGCAAATAGCCGGCCTCGATCTCAGCGCCTTACAAGTAATCGAAATACACGACACTGGCAACGACGAGGATCCCTACGAAACGTTTATCGCCACCGGCTCACCCGAGCCCGGCCCCGACCTGCTCGTCGACGAAGAAGAACCGATTTCGATAAACTATACCTCCGGCACCACCGGCCGGCCCAAGGGCGTCGTCTACACGCACCGCGGCACCTACCTCAACGCCCTCGGCGAGGCGCTCGAAACCGGCCTGACCGCCGATAGTTCATTTCTGTGGACCCTGCCGATGTTCCACTGTAATGGCTGGTGTTTCACTTGGGCCGTAACCGCCGTCGGCGGCACGCACGTCTGCCTGCGCACTGTCGACCCCGAGCGCATTTGGCAGCTCTTCGCGGACGAAAACATCAGCCACTACAACGGCGCCCCCACCGTGCACACCATGCTGCTCAACAGTTCCAGCGCGCACAAACTCGACCAGCCGATCACCGCGACCATCGCCGGCGCCCCACCCTCACCGACCCTATTGGGCCAATTGCGCGATTATAACTTCCACCCCATCCACCTCTACGGCCTCACCGAAACCTATGGCCCCATCGCTATAAGCCCCTGGCAGAGCGAGTGGCAACAAAAACCACTCGCCGAACAAGCCGCACTGCTGGCGCGCCAGGGCCAATCCTACCGCACCGCCGATCTGATGCGGGTGGTCGACGAAAAAACGCAGGACGTGCCGCAGGACGGCGAGACGATGGGCGAGGTGGTAATGCACGGCAACAATGTCATGCACAGCTATTTCGAACAACCCGACGCCACTGCCGAGGCCTTCCGCGACGGCTGGTTCCACTCCGGCGACTTGGCCGTCTGGCACCCCGATGGCACCGTCGAATTACGCGACCGCCAAAAGGATATCATCATCTCCGGCGGTGAGAACATTTCAACGATTGAAGTCGAGCAGGCCATCGTTAGCCATCCCGCCGTGTTGGAATGCGCGGTGATCGCCGTGCCGCACGAAAAATGGGGCGAGCGGCCCAAGGGCTTCGTCGCACTGAAGGAAGGTGCAATGGTCGGCGAAGAAGAGCTGATCGCGCATTGCCGCGAGCGGCTTGCGCATTTCAAATGCCCTGACGCGATCAAATTCGGGGCGCTGCCGAAGACTTCTACGGGCAAGGTGCAGAAGTTTGTGTTGCGGGAGAAGGAGTGGGCAGGGCGGGAGAAACGGATTAACTAGGTCTGATTAAATGTGGCACAGCTTATTGTGTAAACATCTCTCTTTTAGGGCCGTCTATATTAGATTTTCTCGCTACTGATATGCCCATCTATACGCAAATAGCGCGAGATCACCGAGTGCATCATGGGGTTGCTCTTCGGCCCCATACACAATAAATAGTATTCGCCCTCTACCCGGCACAGCCGACACCACCCGCCACACCCTGCGAATCGATCCCCGCCGATTTCCAATAAGTGTACTAACGCACTATCGCCCCTGTCGTATGCGTCGAGAGTGCGTAGACTTGGCTAGCAGTGGCGACATAGAGCGTCGAAAAACCCTGACCGCCAAAAGTGCAATCGAAAGGCTGCTCGGGGAATTGCACAACACCGAGCAATTGGCCCTCCGGATCAAACACCTGCAGACCAACGCGATTGAGTAAAAAAAGCCGGCCATCGCGGTCAACGGTCAATCCGCTGGCGGTGTGCTGCATGCGGTCGGGGCGCTGGCGGCCGTATTTACCGTCGGCCATAAATATCTCGGCAAAAGCACGGACATCCGTGGGCTGGTGTTCGCTATCCAGCGCCAATGCCTGGAGGGTTAGCTCTCCGTCCGCGGTCCAAAACAAGGTCTGGCCGTCATTGCCCAGCACTCCGGCACCGGCGAGCGGCTGTTCTGTTGTTTGTATCTGACCCTTGCTAGTCTGATGCGTCAGCGTCGCGGGTTTGTCTTCGGCGATTACGGTATAAAATAAACCACCGCCACCGTCGGAAGTAATTTCGTCGAGGGTGCCATCGTCGATCTCTTTTTCAATCTGCATAGCTCTCTGTTCAACATCCCAAATAGCTAATGCATTAGTGCTTCCTACTGCTATTTGGTTATTCCCCAGCGGGGCAAGCTTGTTGATTTGCAGCGTTTCATCCAACATTTCCCATTCGCCTTCTGCGCCCATCATTTGCAGGCCATCCTGAGATCCATAATACAGTCTGCCATCTTGCCAGGCGACGCTCGTCGGATCCGGATCCCAGTTTGGACTACCGGTCTTCACTTCCATTAAGGGGATCGGTTCGGCCGCTGCGGGAATTACGGCGTGCATTTGCGGTTGGCGATCTAGTAGTTGGTGGGAAAACGAAGTGCGCGGTAGGCCAAAAAGACAGAGGCCTACGTGTAGGACAACGGCGGCAGCGATCGACAGCCGCGGTTGTCGACGGATAAGATACTCGCTGATGAGGTAGCTAACCACGAGCGCCGGAATGGATACCACGGCAAATTTGACAAAAGCCGAAGTCTCCCATTGGAACGTCATCAGGCGAAAAACGAGCACGACTGGATATTGCAGGATATAGACATAGTAGGAGTTGGCGGCAAAGTTGGCGTTGGTCTCTGACGGTTTGTTCATGTAGCGGTAGATGATGGAAGTAAAACCCAGCACCGAGAGCAGATTGAGCAACATCGCGGCGGGTACACCAAAAGAAAGGAGCAGCGACGATTCCGACCCGAGCATGAGAAATACGGCCGCAGCACAGCCTGCAAAAAAGAGAATACCGGCAAAGAGCAGGCCGGCCGCCTTCCACCCCGGCGCCTGGCCATTCGCATACCAGCCACGCGCGTGCGCGTAAACGCCGAGAGAGAAAATCGCGCCATAGAGCGCATATTCACCCAAGTTAAGTTTAAAGAAAAAGGCGAAGTTGCCATTGGGCAGATCTAAAGCCGATGAGGCAGTCATGCCGAGAGCGCCGACCATTGCGGCGAGAAAAAAAACGCGGGCGAAGGCGAATTGTGATATCGTCTGCGACTCGGTGTTGCGCGCGGCGGGCCAGCCCCAGCGCCGACGGGCATCGCGCAACAGGGCGTGTACGACAAAAAAAACAAAAAGCACGGAAAGAAACCAGAAGTGCTGTTGGTGAAAAATTGTATTGGCCGTAAAGTTGATGGGCAACAGCCAATCGCTGAAAATGCTACCCATATAGCGCTGCCAAAAATCCCAGTAGCTGGCGGTTTGCAAGCCGGCAAAGGAGCGGCTGTAATACGCCATGTAGGGCATCGTCGGGCCGAGGAATAAAATGCCGAGCAGCCAGGGCAGGCCGAGACGGAGCAATTTATTGTGCAGAAATGCGCCGGTACTGCGATTGCGCAGTGAGGTCGTAGAAAAATAACCGGCGGCAAAAAACATGATCGCCATCATCACCGTGACGGAATACGCTCCGAAAATGAAAAAGGACAGGCTGGAATTGGAGTCGCGGATAAATTCTTGATTGCCCGACAGACCGGATGCAACGTGGAAGATCGTCACCCAGATAATGACGATATAACGCACATTGTCGAAAAAAAATAGACGGTTGTCTTTTGTCGGAGCGATGGGTTGCTTGGAAGTCATGAGGGCCTTTGCAATAGTATTTAGATATCTACAAAAAATGCGGGCACTGTACACATAACAAGAAGCATCTCCACTTGAGACCGCTAAGCAAGGGTTCGGCGCAATGGGAAGTGCGCCAGTTGAGCAATCGCTTGCCGGTCGACCGCTGAGTTGTACCCGCCTTTGACGTCGCCGCCAGAGCGATAATCCACCTCAGTGTATTGCAGCCTGTTCAGAATTGAGCAATGTACATGGTTTCGAGCAGACTGCCTAAAAAAATCATCGCACCCGAATGGACTAGTTGTTTTTTCTTCTTCGCTGGTAATGCCACAATAAACGTGGCGCCCTAACCTGGGGCCGAGGGCGCTTTGATCGACCTCTGATGCCATTCGCAGATCTTGCGACAAATAGCCAAATTGATCCGCCGCATCCACAGCGCGATCCTCTGCTACCTCCGCATCGCAATTTTTTCCTCCATAATAATTATCAACTCAGCTTTTTGACATTAAACGATCACATGTCTCGACCTGAGATGAGTGGATCGAGAAACGCAAATACTAGGCCAATACCTATGAAAAAAGGCGACCGAGGATGATTTCGGTTCTTCACCTATAAAACACATATTATCGTGTGGCCAAAAATCAGGTTGACCATACGGTTAACTTAAATGCAATAAACACCACCCCACACTACTTGCGCTCCCCCCTCAATCTCCCTATCACTATTACATCATTCCCCCAGGCCCGCCAAGGCTGCAGGGTCTGTCGCGCAGCCGCCCACCGGCCATGCCAAAGAAATCCAATCAGGAGCCACCATGTCGATTGTCACCGCAGAACAAAAACAACAGTTCAAAGAAGAAGGCTATTTCATCTTAGAAAGCGCGATCCCCGAGCAACATATCGAACTACTGCGCGGCGAATGCCAGGCTTTCATCGACAAAGCCAATGACAAAATGGACGCCGAAGGCACCGACCACCTCGGCCTCAACCACCGCAACAGCCGCTACTTCGTCTCCAACTGCTTCCGCGACCAGCCGAGCCTGCGCGAGTTTCTTTTCAGCGACCTGATGGCCGAAGTGTGCCAAGCCACCCTCGGCGATGACGTGTATCTGTTTTGGGAGCAATACGTCGTCAAAGGCGCCGAAGCCGGCAAGGAATTCTCCTGGCACCAGGATTCCGGTTACGTCGGCTACCCTGAGCACAAACCCTACCTCACCTGCTGGTGCACGCTCGACGACATGTCCGAGGCCAACGGTACCGTGCACCTATTGCCCTTTTCGCGCTCGGGCATCCGCACCTGGGTCCAGCATATCCGCGACGAAGAGAGCGGCGACAAGATCGGCTATTTTGGCAGCGACCCCGGCATCCCCATCATCGCCCCGGCCGGCAGTATCGCCGTCTTCTCCAGTTATAACTTTCATTCCAGCGGCATCAACACCACCGACAAAATGCGCCGTGTCTATCTCGCGCAATACTCCTGCGAGCCGCTGGCCTCCGCCGACGGCAGCAAACTCTGGGGCAACGCCGAACCCTTCCTACTCGCGGGCGAGTCCGCCGTCGGCCAAGCGCCACCCGAACCGCCCTTTGCGACAAGTTAAGCGTTGATGGCCTTATAAACACCTTCCACGGCGAGACGACCCTCACATGAACGACAACGAACAATTGCGCCTAACCAAAATCGTCAAGAAGATCCGTCTCTTCCACGGCTTGACGCTGCCGGAAATCGAAAGCCTGCTGCGCATCTGCTCCTACCGCAGCTACGAACAAGGCCAGCGGGTCTACGCGCTCGGCGATTCCAGCGACGAGTTGCTGATCCTGCTCTCCGGCCGTCTTAGCATTCGCAGCGAAGCCGGCGACGCGCTGGCCAATATCGAACCGGGCGCACCGGTTGGCGAGATGGGTGTCTTCACCGAGCAGCCTCGTTCGGCCAGCGTCATCGCGATGGAAGCCGCCAACGGATTGAGGATCAGCAAAAAACACCTTTTCCGCATATTGCAAACCAACAAGGAAATGCATTTCAAGATCCTGCAGAATCTGCTCTGTCTGCTCAGCCGACGGCTCGCCGAGGCTAACGAAGCCAACGCCGAGCACGCCGAAACTATTATTCACATGCAGGACCTACTGGTCCGCTACACCGGCAAGACCGCGGGAGAGCTCACATGAATCAAAGGACACGGCCATGAGCATGGGATCCCTGCAAGCCGGTGCCGCGCGCACCGAGATCACCCCCGAACGCGATGTCTCACTCGCCGGCGAAGTCGGCTGGTTTCGCCCAGGAAAATACGTCGACTCGCCGCTTTACGCGCGCGCGCTAATCCTCGAACAAGTGGGCCAGAAGCTCTGTTTTATTAGCCTCGACGTAACCATCGTGACCGAAGACGTGGCACAGAAGATCCGCGCGCAAATCGCCAGCGCCTGCGACATCGCCCCAGAAGCGATCATGGTACACGCCACGCAAGTGCACGCCGCCCCGGCGCTCGGCTCATTTATGTACGACAAGGACTTCCCTCCCATGCCCGAGGGCATTGAGTGGCTAGCCGGCGGCGTAGCGCACTACGCCGAATTCGCGACCCAGCGCATTGTCGCCGCCGCGGTGGAAGCCAACACCTGCCTGGAATCCGCCCGCCTGCGCGTGGGCAGCGGCATCGAAGGCCGTATCCAATTCAACCGCCGCGCCGTCACCAACGACGGCAGCGTGCGCATGCCCGGACCGAATTGGCCCGAGCCGCTGGGACCGACCTATATCCGCTATCTCGAAGGCCCGACCGACCCCGAGGTCGGCGTCGTCTGTATCCAGGGCCAATCCGCACGCCCCATCGCGCTGCTTCTGCACCACACCGGACATCCGGTCAACGTCTTCCCGCAAGCGGTTATCTCTTCGGACTGGCCGGGTGCCTGGGCGGCCGAAATGGAGCAACTGCACCCCAATAGCATCGCCCTCGTCGCCAATGGCTGCTGCGGCAATATCAACCCCTGGAACCCCTTCGACCCCGACTACAAACCCGATCACCGGCTGATGGGCCGCCGTCTCGCCGAAGTCACGCAACGCGTGCTCGAACAAACCGATGTCGAAGAAGATGAGCAACTGATCACGCAAAGCTGCCGCCTGCCGATCCGCATCCGCGAGGTCGAACCCGAGCTATTGGCCAAGTCGCAGGCGCTGCTCGCCGAACACCCCGAACCGACCTGGAACGTGGACAACGCCTATCAAGGTTATGAAGGCGGGTCGCCGGTCGCCCCCGGCACCAAAGTTATCGACAGCGAATGGATACTCGCCGCCTCGATCGTCAGCGTGCACTTGCAGCAACAGCGCGAAAAAAATGTGCACTACGAAATCCAAGCCTTCCGCATCGGTCGCGCGGCGCTCGTTGGCCTGGCGGGCGAGCCCTTTGTCGAAGGCCAACTGCAAATCAAGATGGCCTCACCCGCCTACCGCACCCTGGTCGCCCATTGCTGCAATATGTACAGCGGCTACCTGCCGATCGCCGAAGCTTTTCCGCGCGGCGGACACGAAGTAGAAACACGCTTCTGGAGCAAGCTGGCACCCGAGGCGTTGGCAATGGTCGTCGACAAGACCAATGAAGTGCTGCAGGACCTATTCGCTTAAAGCGCAAACAAGACATACAGACTTCGTCAATTCGCCTAAAATAGGAACCAACTATGAGCACCAGCTCCGTACCTCTTTTGCTCGACGGCCAATGGACTCACCCCAAAACACAAAGCTTCAGCCCCGTGCACAACCCCTCCACCGGCGAGGTCATCGGCCAGGTACCGCTGTGCGGTCCGGCCGAAGTGGATGCAGCGGTACAATCGGCGCAAAGGGCCTACGCCACTTGGTCCAAAACCCCGGTCTACGACCGCGTCGCCATCCTCTTCAAATACCGCCACCTGCTCAACGAAAACTTTGAAGAGCTCAGCCAGATTATCGTGCGCGAAAACGGCAAAACCATAGAGGAAGCCCGCGGTGATATGCGCCGCGGCTTGGAAGTCGCCGACTACGCCTGCAGCATCGGCGAACTGGCCAAGGGCGAATACCTACCCGAACTCGCTTCCGGCATCGACGCGCACACCTCGCGCGAACCGATCGGCGTCTGCGCCGGCATCACGCCCTTCAATTTTCCGGCAATGGTGCCGATGTGGATGTATCCCATCGCCATCGCCTGCGGCAACACTTTCGTGCTCAAACCGAGCGAAAAAGTGCCGCTGACTGCGAACCGCCTGGCCGAACTGTTTTTGCAAGCGGGCCTGCCCGACGGCGTCTTCAATATCGTGCACGGCGGCCGCGACGTGGTCAACGCACTGTGCACGCACTCCGGCATCGCCTCGATAAGCTTCGTCGGCTCCACCGGCGTCGCCCGCCACGTCTACACCGAAGCCTGCCAACACGGCAAACGCGTGCAGTCGGCCGGCGGCGCTAAAAACGTCCTACTAGTGCTACCCGACGCCAAACCGGACGCGACGCTACAGGCCATCCTCAGCTCGGCCTTCGGCTGCGCTGGCCAGCGCTGTATGGCGGGATCGCTATTGATGGGCGTCGGTAATGGAGAAGAATTGCGCGAGCAAGTGGTCGCGGCGATGGATGAATTAGTGCTCGGCAACACCTACGACGACCCGGCCGCGCAGATGGGACCGGTTATCGACGGCCAAGCGCGCGACCGTCTTTTCGCCCGTATCGAAGACGCCAAATCAGACGGCCTGACCTTGGCCCGCGACGGCCGTCAGAACGTGCCCGCAGACGGTTTCTTCGTCGGCCCGACGCTCGTCGACCAAGTCGACCCCGAACGCGATATCTTCCGCGACGAACTCTTTGGACCAGTGCTCTCGATGCTGCACCCCAAAACGCTCGACGAGGCCCTCGAATGGTTTAACCGCCTGCCCTTTGGCAACGCCGCCACGCTCTTTACGCAAGACGGCGGCGCCGCCCGCAAGTTCGCACGCGAAGTCGAGTGCGGCATGATCGGCATCAATATCGGCGTGCCGGCACCGGTCGCCCTCTTTCCTTTTTCGGGCTGGGACGAGTCTTTCTTCGGCGACCTGCACGTGCAAGGGCGGGAGGGCATGATGTTCTACACCCGGCAGAAGACCGTGCTCTCGCGCTGGTAGGTCATTGGGAAATGGCCGCAGGCCAAGGGGTGCATCGATCCAGTACGACGGTGCCAGATCCAGTATAACAAACGGCACTGACACCATCGCCGCCGCCGCAAATTTCCAGACCTACCCCCAGCGCGACTCCACACTCACCGCCGCGTCATGCGGTTCGTTTTTCACTGTCTTGTTTGCAAAATTTCCAACCTACCCCGCCAAAATTTTCTCGATCTTCGCCAACTCCTCTGCGGAAAATTCCGCCTGTTGCAAGGCCGCGACATTCTCTTCGATCTGCTCCGGCCGACTCGCGCCGATCAAAGCGCTCGTCACCCGCTCGTCCCTGAGCACCCACATCAGCGCCATCTGCGCCATGCTCTGCCCGCGCTCTTTGGCGATCTCGTTCAATTGCCGCACCTTGTCGACGACCTCCGGCTTAACCGCCCCCTCCTGCAAAGTGCCCTCGGGCCTGGCCGCGCGCGAATCGGCCGGAATTCCATCGAGGTATTTATTGGTCAGAATCCCCTGAAAAAGCGGCACAAAGGCCATCACCCCGACGCCCAATTCTCCCACCGGCGGCAGCACGTCTTCTTCGATCCCGCGCCGCAGCATAGAATAAGGCACCTGGTTAATTAACAACTTCGTCCCCATAGCCTTGAGCGTGGCGTGCGCCTCTGTCGTAAATGCGCCGCTATAATTGCTCACCCCCGCATACAGGGCCTTGCCTTGCTTGACGATCAGGTCCAACGCCCCCATCGTCTCCTCCAGCGGCGTCTCTGGATCGACCCGATGGTGATAAAAAATATCGACATAGTCTAGCCCCATCCGCTGCAGCGACTGGTCCAAGCTCGCCACCAGATATTTCTTCGAACCAAAATCCCCATACGGCCCGTCCCACATCGCATAACCGGCCTTGGTCGAGATAATCAGCTCGTCGCGATACCCCTTGAACTCTTTGGCCAACAGCCGCCCGACATTCAACTCCGCCGATCCCGGCGGCGGCCCGTAATTATTCGCCAAGTCAAAATGCGTAATCCCCAAATCAAACGCCTTACCCAACAAACCAGCCATAACGCCGCGCTCCGCCCGCCCGTCAAAATTATTCCAACACCCCAACGAAATAGCCGGCAGCTTGACCCCGCTAGCCCCACAGCGATTATACTGCATACTCTCATACCGATCCTCAGCAAAACCCATCTACAACTCTCCCTCTATTAATAAAATTATACCACTTCGCTATAAATCTAACTCTGACACCTAGGCTGCAAGCCTACAATTAGGCCCAAAGGAGTTACCCCCAACGCAGCGAAGGTAGCAGCGGGGGGGCCGGGAAATCACCCGCCCGCCCGCTCAGGTGGCTCTGCCACGCCGCCGCTACGACCTTCCGCAAGCTAGTACGGGCCGCCTTAGCTTTTCCCGAAAGCCGCCCCCCGCACCACAGCTTGATACGCACTTCACTAACAAATAACACTCAGTATTTCACCTCAACCAAAGCCCCAGAATCCGCCGCCTGCTTCAACGCCTGCAACGCCGCCACATTCCTAAGCCCGTCCTCAGGCGGAAACTCAGGCGCCTTACCCTGCAGTATACAGTCGGAAAAACGCTCGAGCTGCACCTGAAAACGATCCGGGCCTGAAAATCGCTCGACCCGTTCATCATTGCCAATGGCGATATGTACATCCGCACCCTCGTCGAACATATTGGGCACCGTGATCGCACCGTGGCTACCGACCACCTCCAATACGCAACGAAACGGCTCTTCCATACCCGTGACGATATGGGCCACCGAATCTCCAGGAAAACGCAACAACCCCGAAAGGGTCGCATCGACACCGTTGCGCACATGCTGAAAAGCCTGCGCCGCCACCGGCTCGGCGTTGAGCACGAAGCGCACCGCACTGACGCAGTAACAGCCCGCGTCCATCAACGCACCGCCGCCCAAATCGGCCTGCGCCCGCACATCCCCCTCCCAGTCGCGGATACTAAAGGTCAATTCGGCCCGCGCCAGTTTTACCTCGCCGATCTCACCCTGCTGCACCAGACGGCGCGCACACTGCAATTGCGGGTTGAGCCGGTGCGTGAAGGCCTCGACCAACAACACCCCATTGTGCTTGGCCGCATCGATCATTTTGCGCGACTCGTCCACCGTCACCGAGAGCGGTTTCTCGCACAAGATATGTTTGCCCGCCTGCGCCGCCTTGATGCTCCACTCACAGTGCATGCTATTGGGCAAGGGGTTGATCACCGCGTCGATATCCGGATCGTGCAACAGCGCCTGATACGATCCATAGGCCTTGGCGATGCCGTGCTCGCCCGCACTCTTATCGGCTTTTGCCTGATCCCGGCTCGCGATCGCCACGACCTGCGAATTAGCCGCCGCCTGTGCCGCTGGCAGGTGCCGGTTGAGGGCGATCTGCGCCGTGCTCAATACCCCATAACGCACTATATCGGCCATAATGGGCCTCCTTGGTCAAAGTATAACGCCCTGCTCGCGCAGCATGACGATCTCTGTTGCCGTATATCCGGCTTCCCCCAACACCACCTCGGTGTCTTCACCCGCCAAGGGCGCCGCTGTTGCCTGCGCCGCTGGAGTCCCTTTGAGCCGCAGCGGCGTGCCGACATGACGCATCTTACCCAACTGTGGATGCTCGACCTCAATCAACATCTCATTGACCTCCAGCTGGGGATCTGCCAACGCCTCCGCCGTCGAACGCACCGGCGCGACCAGAATGTCCTGTGCTTCGAATAGCGGTATCCACTCGTCGGTGGTTTTTTCTGCCACGACCGGCGCCAACAACGCCCACAGCGCCTCGCGATGATTTTTTGCTTCTTCGAGCGTGACAAAACGCGGGTCGCCGCTCAAACCTTCAATACCCAACGCTTCTTGCAGGTCGCCGAGCAAGCGGTCAAAGGGCCGGAAAAGCGCCGTGACCATCAGAAAGCCGTCCACCGTTCGAAACACCGCCCCATCGAGCGGATTGCCGCGTGGATGCGTCGCGCCGCCCGAGCCGTCGTCCTCGCCATCATCGCCCAGATTGAGAATCTTGCTCGTCGTCCACGCCTGCATGCTCATCATCCCGTCCAACAACGACGTCTCCAGATACTGCCCCTCCCCTGTGCGCCCGCGCGCCACCAGCGCCAGCAAAATCCCCTGGGCCAGCAACATCCCACCATTGAAGTCGGCCACCGTGTAGGGCAGGCGCTGCGGCGTGCCGTTGGCGCCGATAAATCGATCCGCCATCCCGCTCAGCGCCTGGGCCATCGATTCGTGCCCGCCCTTATTGCGCTCGACATACGGCCCCTGTGAACCATATCCCGTACCCACCGCATAGATCAGCCGGGGATAGCGCTCTTTCAACGCCTCGTAATCGAGCCCCAACTTTTCCATCACCGCACCAGAGCGGAAATTGTGCGCCAACACATCCGTGTTTTCGAGTAGGCGATGGATCACATCGAGCCCTTCGGGTTTCTTCAAATCGAGCACTACACTCCGCTTGCTGCGATTGAGACTGGCAAAAGGCAGACTCTGCTCCTGTATCCACGGGCCGAAAGCACGCGCCAAGTCGCCGCCGCCCGGCCTCTCGATCTTGATAACCTCGGCGCCGTGGTCAGCCAATACTTGCGTGGCGGCAGGGCCAAATATTACCTGGGTAAAATCGAGAACGCGGACACCGTCGAGTGCGGGCATTTAAGCTTCTTTCTATTTGTTTTTTGTTGCATAATGTATAGGACGATAAATGCGATCCTTTACGAACGGATCTCTAATATATAAGATAGAGGATATCCGATTTATTTAAAATGGAACGCCATTACAAACATCGCGAACCCATTATAAGCCATTCCCGTACATCAAACCAACAATTAACCCCTGATAGGGAATCACATCGTGGATATCACAGCCGCACTGAGCGCCCTAGGCACCGACGACAATCTACTAACCGAGCAGCACAAAGCCGACCTCGACAACAAGGGCTTCACCGTATTCTCAGGGCTTATCGACGACGAGTGGCTCGAAAGTCTGCGCACCCGTTTTGAAGAGCTGTGCGAAAAAGAAGGCCTGCACGCCGGCATCGAAGTCCACCAGGAAGCGGGCACCCGCCGCCTCTCCGATCTCTGTAACAAAGGGCCGGCCTTCGACCTAGTCTATACCCATCCGACAGTGCTCAGCGCCATCTACCACGTGATCGGCCGCGACTTCAAGCTCTCCTCGCTCAACGCCCGCGACGCGTTGCCCGGCGAGGGCCTACAAGGGCTGCACGCCGATTGGGGCGCCGACTACGACGGCCAATTCCACGTCTGCAACTCGGTCTGGCTATTGGATGATTTCAGCGAAGAGAATGGCTGTACTCGCCTAGTGCCCGGTTCGCACAAGGGGCCGCACCCGAAAAATGCGCTCGAAGACAACATGGCGCCGCATCCCGAGCAAGAGCTTCTCGTCGCCCCGGCGGGCACCGTCGCCGTCTTCAACAGCCACACTTGGCACGGCGGCACCCTCAACAAGAGCAAGGCCCTACAACGCCGCGCAATGCACGGCTATTTCACCGCCCGCGAACACGGGCAACAGCTCAACCAGCGCGAGCATCTGCGCTACGAGACCTGGAAACGCATCTCACCGGCGGCACGCTATATCCTCAATGTGGACGTGGATTAACTACGGGAACTGCTATGACCATCAACAACATCGACCGCTTCAAAGCCAAAATCGCCCGCGGCGAACTCTGCGTCGGCACCTCGATTACCTTCACAGACCCGGCCATCAGCGAGCTGGTCGGCGACGCCGGCTACGACTTTACCTGGATCGATATGGAGCACTGTCCCATCGACATCAGCACAGCTCTGAATCATGTAATGGCCGTACGCGGCACCGGCGCCGCGCCTTTCGTACGCGTGCCCGCCGGCGATCCGATCATCATCAAACCCGTACTCGAACTACACCCCGCCGCCATCATCGCACCCCAGGTGCAAACGGTCGCCGATGTCGAAAAAGTCGTCGCCGCCTGCAAATATCCACCCATCGGCATCCGCGGTTTCGGCCCCCGCCGCGGCCGGCGCTTCGGCGGCCAGCCCTACCCGGAATATCTCACAGACGCCGATGAGCAGATCATGGTCATCGTGCAGATCGAGCACATCGACGCGGTTAACGCGCTCGACGAGATACTCGCGGTAGAAGGCCTTGACGGACTGTGCGTGGGCTTCAACGACCTCGCCGGTTCGATGGGACTATCCGGCAAAGTCACCGATCCCAAGGTAATCGAAGTGACCGAAGAGGTGATCCGCAAAACCCGACAGACCGACAAGACCATCGGCATCTCAATGGGGTACAACCGCGAGGCGGTCACGCACTGGCTCAACCTCGGGCTGCAATGGATCTCGCTCGGCGGCGACTTCAACCTGCTCTACGCCAAGGCTAAAGAAACACTCGACGACGTGCGCGCCATCGAGCGCTAAACGCTATTGCAAGTCGGCACGCAGAGCCGCCCTTTTGTGCCCGGAGCTAAAGGGGTAGCCCATTCCGCTCCGGCCCAACGTCGGGTCCGCGCCGCAAGCCCCAGCGGCATCGAGCGATATTCCTCGTCAATCGCGTCGATAGCAGCACCGTGCGATAGCAGCAACTGTGTCTTCTCAAGCTGACCTTCATAAGCCACTTCGTGCAATATCGTCGTGTGGTAGCCGTTCATATAATTGGGGCTGATGCTCTTTTCCAAATAGACTTATCGTCACCGAAGAAGACTCGGACGCAACGATACGTTACCAACAAACTGGGTTCAAAATTCGCGCGCGCCAAGCGGGTATCCACGACCTACCTTTACAATAAAAGAGGCCCCATGGGAGAAACTACCATCAAGACCATTTCGGTCGCCGCCGCCAAAGAAAAACTCACAGAGAACACCGCCGTATTTATCGATATCCGCGACCCCGACTCCTACGAGGCTGCGCATATCCCCGGCGCCATCCAGCTCAACGACAGCAATGTCGAATCCTTCCTCGCCGCTGCCGACAAAACGCAAGTCCATATCATCTACTGTTATCACGGCAACACCAGCCAGAGCGGAGCCGCCTATTTCCAGGAGAATGGCTTCGAAGACGTCTATAGCATGGATGGGGGCTTCACCGAGTGGGAGGAGTAACAACTAAGCCATACGCACGCCGCTCCGACCTAGACGCGCTGCGCGGCTTCGCGATGCTGCTCGGCATCGCCCTGCACGCCGGTCTGTCCTTCACGCCTTTATTCTGGCCGATCCAGGATACGCAGCAAAACGAACTCTTCGGCCTGTTCTGCGCGGCGATCCACGGCTTTCGCATGCCGCTGTTCTTTTTGCTCAGTGGCTTCTTCACCGCCATGCTCTGGCGCCAGCGCGGCCTGAAGTCATTGCTCTCACATCGTCTACGCCGCGTATTGCTGCCCTTGCTGCTCGGGCTGATTACCGTCGTGCCCGCCGTCAGCTTTATCAGCGGCATCGCGCTCACCTCGGGCACTGGTCTCGACGAGGCCGAAACTGCCAAGAACGACATCTGGACCGCTGCCGCCGCCGGCCAGCTCGACGAGATCAAACAATGCTTGGCCAACGGGGCCGATCTCGACGCGCTCGACTCAGCGTTCGGCACGACTCCGCTGGCCTGGGCGGCACTGCACGGCCAAACGGCAGCAGCCGAACTGCTGCTGCAACAAGGCGCCGAGGTCAACCGCCAAACCAGGGACGGCGGTACCGCCCTACACGCGGCCGCTTTTCTCGGACGCACAGAGACCGCGGCGCTACTGATCGAACACGGCGCCGATGCCCAGATCAGGAACACCAGCGGCATGACGCCCCGGCAAAGCTCAGCGGTGGATTGGGAGCTGACGCTATATATATTGGCTTTGCTAAAGATCGAATTCGATGAAGACGAGGCCAAAGCGGGGCGGCTCGAAATCGCCGATTTGCTCGGCGGCATCGAAAACCAGGGTGCCAATAGTGCCGCATCGCTGAGCGATCGACTCGTACAAATCACCTCAATGCCGATCTTCTCCAGCCCGGTCTTTCACCACCTGTGGTTTTTGTGGTTCCTCTGTTGGCTGGTCGTCGCCTTCACCGCCTATGCCGCCATCGCCGACCGTCTCGAATGGCAAGGGCCACACAAGTGGCTCGTATTATCGCCCGTCCGCTTCTTATGGCTAATCCCGCTGAGCATGGTCCCGCAGTGGTTTATGGGCTTGACGATGCCCGGTTTCGGCCCGGACACCTCCATCGGCATCCTGCCGATACCGCAAGTCTTGCTCTATTACGCAATCTTCTTCGGTTTCGGCGCGCTATACTTTGATTGCGACGACCGCCAAGCCACGCTCGGCAAATCGTGGCGGTGGATGTTGCCGCTGGGCTTATTCGTTGTCTTTCCTCTCGGGCTCGAATTTTCGCTCGGGTCCTTCGGCTTTCGCGAAGCATTGCTACCACCTTCCATGACCCGACCCTTTGCAGTCGCACTGCAAGTACTCTACGCCTGGATCATGGCCTTCGCCTGCATGGGCCTGTTCCGCACATTTTTTGTCGGCGAAAACAAAAGCATACGCTATATGTCCGACGCCTCGTACTGGCTCTACGTGGTGCATCTGCCCTTGGTCATGGGCGCGCAATGGGCCGTCCGCGCCTGGCCGCTGTGGCCCATCGTGAAATTCACCCTAATTTGCCTTCTTGTTACCGGGTTCTTGTTACTGACCTACCAAACGATCGTTCGTTATTCCTGGCTGGGAAAATTGCTCAATGGCCCGCGAGCTCGACCAGAATAGTAGAGGCTATATTCCACGATAAAAGAAAATTAACCGGCGCATTAAACGTTTACACCTTCGTCGAGATGCAGAGCATAGTCGAAGCAACAAAGGGCGAGGGCGAGGTCTACAAGGCCGGCCTGCAAAGCCCATCACAGACCCAACGACGATGCATTATCTATAACTGCGAAGGCATACCGTTGCACGTCGAGTGGGATCCGGTCGTCGACAGCTAATTATATGCGCTTACCTGAGACGAATGCGACCTACTTCGCATAGAGTATCTTCTTGATTTCCCATAAGACATTGAACCGTCCGCTCGCCCGCAAAGGGTATTAAGGAAATCCAGCTATAAGAGCAATATCGGTATCCGAATATCTCTTCTCCCTCAAATGACGCTGGCCTTTACATCCCCCTCCCCATAGCGCAAATTCAGCATTCAAACAATGCGGGGACGGCCCTCTCGGCCTGTGCCCGCAGGAGAAATTGCATCTTCAAGCCCCGCGCCTAGGTGGCTCTGCCCCGCGGCCTTGTGCACCTCCACCAGCCCACCTGGCCGCCTTGCCATTTTTTAGAGGCGATAGGCCGAAACCGCGGGGCAGGCGGCACCTTCTTGTGAAAGAAAACATGAGCATTCTCGACTCCTTCGCCCTCACCGACCGCAAGGCCCTAGTCACCGGCGCCGCCTCCGGCATCGGCCAATCCATCGCCATCGCGCTAGCCGAAGCCGGTGCCGATGTCGCTGTAGTCGACCGCGACCTCGCCGGTGCCAACGAGACCTGTCAGAGTATCGAGACCCTAGGACGCCAAAGCCTGGCCATTGCCGCCGATGTCACCCTTAAAAACGAAGTCGAAAACGCAGTCGACACCGTGCTCAGATCCTGGGGCCGGCTCGATATCGGCGTCAATAGCGCCGGCATCGCTATCCGCGGCCATATAGAAGACATCAGCGAAGCGGACTGGGACCGGGTCCTCGACATCGACCTCAAAGGCATCTTCCTCTGCTGCCAGGCCGAGGGCAAAATCATGCTACAACGAGGGGCCGGATCGATCGTCAATATCGTCTCGATATCGGCGCATATCGTCAACCGCCCGCAATTGCACGGCCATTACAATACCGCCAAAGCCGGCGCTTTCCAACTGACTCGGGTCTGCGCCGCCGAATGGGCCGGACGCGGGGTCCGCGTCAATTCCATCAGCCCCGGTCATACCCTGACACCGATGACCGCACACGCCGAAGACGAAACACAGGCGACCTGGCTTGCTAATACCCCGATGCGCCGCTTGGGTGCACCGGCCGATTATCAGGGTGCGGCCGTCTTCCTCGCCTCGGACGCCTCGGCCTATATGACCGGCCACGACCTGGTAATTGACGGCGGCTATACGCTCTGGTGAACACAAAGCTCGTCTTCATCGGCGGCCAAGCCGGCACCGGCAAAACCCACGTCGCCCACGCGCTCATCGCCCAACTCAACGGCTACTGCCTCGTCGATAAGGACACCTGCAGCCGCCTCTTCACCGAACGCCTGCTCGAAATCCTGCCGCACGCCGACCTGCCCGATGCACATACGGCAAAAGACGCGGCCAGCCGAGAATCGGCCGCTTATCTGCGCTATGTGCGCGATGTCGAATACGCATCGATGCTGGAAGTGGCCTTCGAGAATCTGCATGCAGGGCTCAACGTCCTGGCCGTCGCCCCCTTCGCACGAGAACTCGGCGACGAAGCGTGGATATCCTCCCTCGAAGACCGACTCGCTACCCTCGATGCCCAGTTGGCGATTATCTGGATTTACTGCGAACCTGCACTGGCCAGGATGCGCATTGAACGCCGTGCCGCCGCGCGCGATCGCTACAAGCTCGAACACTGGGGTGAATATCTCGCCGCCACCGACTATCACCCGGCAATCAACAGACCACATTTCACCTTGGCGACCGATTTCGAGCCTTTGCCTTTGACCCCGCTGCTCGCCTACCTGCAGGAACTAACACCGTGAATATTTGTCGAGGTTACGGCCTCGATTTATACTATTTCTCTACTAGTCTTACCTCGCCCCTCTCCCTCAGAAGCTACAATTCACCATGCTCACACGCTGCCCCTGGCTCGACGAAAGCAAAGCCGACTATGTCGCCTACCACGACGAGGAATGGGGCGTGCCCGTACACGACGACCGCACGCTCTTCGAATTCCTGATGCTTGAATCCGCGCAAGCCGGCCTCAGTTGGTATACCGTCCTGCGTAAAAGAGCCAACTACCGCCGCGCCTTCGCGCAGTTCGACCCGGCTAAGGTCGCCCGCTTCAGCGAGGCCAATATCGAAAAGTTATTGCAAGACCCCGGCATCATCCGCAACCGCCTCAAGGTGCAAGCCGCCGTCAACAACGCGCAATGCTTCCTTCAAGTACAAGACGAATTCGGCAGCTTTGACGCCTATAGCTGGCGCTTCGTCGACGGCGAACCCGTCGTCAGCAAACTGCGCACGCACGCCGACTATCTAGCCACCAGCTCACAGTCCGACGCGTTCTGCAAGGACCTCAAGGCGCGCGGTTTCAAATTCGTCGGCTCGACCATCGTCTACGCATATATGCAGGCCACCGGCATGGTCAACGACCATTTGCTAACTTGCTTCCGCCGCAGTGAAATAATCAGCGCTGGGTAAACCGTGTATAAACGCGCCGTCCTATGGCTGGCCCCGCTTTTGGCCTTGACCCTTTACACCCATCTCGTCGGTCTAAACCGCGGCAGCAGCGACTTCGTGCCCGTAGGCCGGCAACAAAGCACCGCCTTCTATAATTTTCATCCCGACGAAGAAACCCTGATCCGCGCGGCACTGGACTTTACCGACCCCCTCGCCCCACCGCTAACCGCCTATGGCACCTTATCGCTCTACCTGCTCAAATTCGCGCTAATCGGGCATGCGCCCGTTGACCTCGACACTCCGCAAGACGCCGCGCTAATTTTCACTAAAGCCCGCGCCCTGTCCGCACTGATCTCGTTCAGCTCCTTGATCTTACTCTGGTGCATAGGCTGCCGTTGGTGGACTCCGCAGCCAACGGCGTTGGCGGTGTTGTTATTCGCTATGAGCCCGCTCGCCATTCAACAGGCCCATTTCTACACCGTCGACGGCCTCTTCACGCTCTGCAGCCTAGCGACCCTCTACACCATCTTGCGCGCCACTGGTTCAAATACCTGGCATCGCTACGCCCTCGTCGGCCTGCTGATCGGCTGCACCGGCGCAGTGCGTCTCAACGGTCTGTTGCTGGGGTTTATACTCTTGCTCGGCCATTTCACCCACACGCGAGACTTGCTTTCCAACAAGTTCGCCCCATTCAAACTACCAGCCCTTGCCGCCCTTATCGCCATCTTAAGCCTCGTCGCCTGGCAACCTTATCTCGTCAGCAACCCCGACCTCATCTGGCGCGCCGACTCACACGCCGACTTTGCTTTTTCGTTCGGTATCGCCCGCGGTACCGCGCTGCAAACCTGGACCCTGATCGACGTGCACACCCTGCCCTATGTGCACTATCTGACGACCCTACTGCCGCAAGCTGTTGGCTGGCCGCTCACCTTGGCCACATTGGCCGGACTACTGCATATCGCCTGGCGCGGTGACCGCGAGCCACGTCTGCTGCTGCTCTGGGTCGTCCTCTGTTTCTTGATCGTCGGTGGGCTGCACACCAAACCTATCCGCTATCTCTTTCCGCTCTTGCCCTTCTTGATGCTCTTCTTCGCAGACCTCTGCTACAAGCTGCAACCCCGCCTCGGTCTCGTATTAGCCGTCGTCGTCGCCCTCTCCACTACCGCCTACGGTCTAGCCTTCGCGCACATCTACACCAGCGAAGACAGCCGCATCCAAGCCGCCCGTTGGCTCGCCGAACATGCCCCCGCCAACGCGGTGATCGGCCTGGAGAAAGGCGCCTTCACCCTGCACAAACTGATTGACGGCACCCGTAGCGGCGATCTCAATATACTCACCTTGTTCTACACCGGTCCCTATATGCTCTGCGGCCAACGAGCCGACTACCTGCATCAGCGCACGCAACGCTTCGAGCATATCGCGCTGATCGATGTCAACCGCTATCGGCAATTCACCGCCGTACCCGAGCGCTATCCGGTCGCCGCTTCGTTTTATCACCAGCTCACCGCTGGCTCGCTCGGCTATGAGCAAGTCGCCCGCTTCAAACACTACCCCGTGCTTTTTGGCATCGACTACCACGACGACCATGCCGAGCCGTCCTTCCTCGGATATGACCACCCGACCGTGCTTGTCTTCGCCCGCCGCGACAACTTCGACCCGGCCTTCGCGCAATGGCAACGCCGGATCGCACAAGACCCGCATTGCCCCGACCGCGCCTTGCGCAACATCGCCGACGCGCTAAACAACAACGATCTGCCACGCGCCCGACGCCTAGTCGAAGACCATCTTGCAATTAGTCCGACCAGCCAACCTATCGCCCAGCTCCTAGCCGCCGAAACCTACCATAGACTCGACTTGCCAAAGCTCGCCGAGCAAGCCCGCAACACCTATACCCGACCGCTGGTCACCTCTTTGCGCAATAGCCCCACGCTACACCGAATTCCCGCCGCCAGCGCCGCATCACTCGTCGAACTGGGCTTGCCCGATCTCGCGCTCGCAATGCTCGCAGAAGGCGCCAGCGAAAGCGTTTTCTATCCTCTTGGCGCAATGTCCGATATGGCCGATAGCTATATCGCCGTGGCCCAGCGCCTGCTCACAAACCAACACCTGGACCACATGGAGCGGGTGCTCGAACTCTCTACCCAACTCTACGAAAAGCCCGCCGCCTACAATACCCTTGCCCGCAGCGCTTATTTTTATGAAAATTATACCCGCGCACGTGCTATGTGGCAGCGCTCACTCTCACTCGACCCAACCCAGAAAAATATCCGCCAGGCCCTCAACCAACTCACCACGGAGACTGTACCATGACCGCCAAGCCCCGCATCCTACTCACAGGCGCCGCCGGTAGAGTCGGCACCGCTCTCTGGCAAGGTTGGGAAGCACAAGACTGCTTCGACCTGACCCTCACCGACCGCCGCCCCATCGAAGGAGCCCGCTCGCCGAGCGAAATCGGCGAGATCGGCGACTACGCCTTTGTCGAAAAAATCTGCGCCGACCAGGACGTACTCGTACACCTCGCCTATATAAGCGCGGCCAATGTCGGCCAAGGCACGCTCGATCTCACCGACATCGGCGTCAGCATGCGCCTCTTTCACCGTGCGCACGCCGCCGGCATCACAAAGATCGTGCTCGCTAGCACCAACCATGTCACCGGCTGGAACGAGCACTTGAGCGATCCCCCGACCTTCTCGACCGCCGACCAGATTATGCCCGACGGCTGGTACGGCGCAATGAAGGGTATGGCCGAAGTCGCCGGCCGCAACCTCGTCAACACCGAGGACATGCGCTTTATCAGCATCCGCATCGGTTCTTTCACCGGAAAATCCGAGGTCGACAGTCTGCGCCTTTGCAGCACACTATTGACCCCCCGCGATGCCGTGCAGCTCTTCGGCCTCGCCGTCGAATACAACGGGCCGGAAAAATTCTTTATCACCTACGGCGCCTCCGACAATATCGACGGCGACTTCCGCGGCTTCCTCGACATCTCCGCCGGTATTGAAGAATTGGGTTACAAACCGCAAGACCATATCGCCGCCGAGCGCCACCGCTTTATATCTTAACGGCATGCTATAAAAAGCGCGCATTTGTGCAGAATATACAATGACAACTAAGATCGCTTTATCAATGAAGAAGGATCTTTAATTCACTTCACTCACATTCAATCGCGGATAAAACCTTAAACTTCTCCTTACTACCGTGAGCCCTTGGGATAATTCTCAGAGCGGCTTGCGACACTCCGATCTCACAGGATTGTGAAATCGGGGTATCGCCTCGGAGCCGAGCTGGGGCAGGCCGCGAACTCTAAGAGTGCAGCGACATGAGCGAAGATAATTCCCCTCAAGGGTGTCCACAGCACCTAGCACCGGGAGACCACCAATGAACCCCCACCTAAGCCACGCCACCACCCACCTAAACACCCTCTCCACCGAACACCCCCTACACACTGCTCTCGCCACCGCCCTCGCCACCTACACCGCGAATTCCGACCTCACAGCCACTTTCGTCCGCCTGCTGCCCGAGATCCTAACAACCAGCGCTAGTGATTTCGGCTTCCTCGCCGAAGTCGTCTACGCCACCCCCACCAAGCCCTACCTACACTCCCACGCCGTAGTCGACATCTACAAAAGCAACTACACCATCAATGACATCGTCAGCAATCTCAACTTCCACAACCTCGACACCCTCAACGGCGCCATTCTCACCTCCCAGGCCCCTGTCTTGAGCAACGACCCCGCCAGCGACCCGCGCTCTGGCGGCGTCCCAGCTGGCCATATGAAGTTATCGTGTTTCCTCGGTATCCCCTTTATCGTCGACGGCCAGCTCCTAGGTGCCTGCTCGATGGCCAACAAGCTCGGCGGCTACACCGACGCCGATATCGAAGACTGCGCACCCCTTGCGCAAATCGGCGGCCTGCTCATCGCCGCCGACCGCAGCTAGTCTATTGTAGAGCGGCAACCAATTAAGTATCTTGCCGAGCGACACGCACTGCTTCCCGGAGAAATCCCTATGCTCAGCAACGAGCAGTACCAGCACTTCCAGACTTTCGGTTTTATCGTCCTGCGCCAATTCTTCACCCTCGACGAAGTCAGCACACTACGCGCAGAATTCGAAAAGGGCCTCGACCTCGCCTACCGACACCGCCCCTTCGACGGCTCCGAGCGCCATTGGGTATCACAAATGGGGCCCGATACGCCCTTCTACGCCCACCTGCTCGAAGACCAGCGCTTCTGGTCGATCACCGCGCAACTCTATGGCGAGGACGCCTTCGCCACCGGCACCGATGCCAATCGCTATGTCGGCGACACCGGCTGGCACCCCGACCACCACGCCGATCCCAAAAAAGACTGCTACGGCGTCAAATACGCCTTCTACCTCGACCCCGTCGGCCCCAACACTGGCGCACTGCGACTGATACCCGGCTCACACCGCAATCCCCTGCACGAAGATCTGCGCGAAAACCTCAAATCGATGAACTTGGGGATCGAAGAAATTCCCTCGTATATCTGTACCTGCGAGCCGGTCGATGTCGTTGCCTTCGACATGCGCTGCTGGCACGCCAGCTCTGGCGGCAGCGAGGGCCGGCGCATGAGCACCTGCTGCTATTATAAAAACCCCGAGACCACCGAAGAAGAAGAAGCCGCGCGCAAACGCGCCGCCGGCAGCCGCGACGCTCCCGCACAATACCACCGCCCCGACGACCCGCTCTTCCACCCCGATTGGGTAGCCAATCCCCGCAACAGCGCCCTGCGTCGGGGTTGGATCGACCGATTAAAGGAGTTGGAATTCTTGGAATCTACCACCTGACCTACTGGAAACGACCTGAAAAATGACCGCAACCATCGAACTAAAGGTCAACGGGCAAAACCACCACCTCGACGTCGACCCCGATGCGCCGCTCCTACTGATCCTGCGCAACAACCTCGGGCTCAAAGCCGCCAAATTTGGCTGCGGCCTCGAACAGTGCGGCGCCTGCAAAATACTCGTTGACGGCCAGGCCGTGCCCTCCTGCGCCACCCCCCTATCCGCCGTCGCCAACGCCGATATCACCACCCTCGAAGGCCTGGGCACACCCGCCAACCTGCATCCTCTGCAACGCGCCTTTCTCGCCGAGCAGGCCGCGCAATGCGGCTATTGCACCGCCGGGCTGATTATCACCGCCAAAGCCCTGCTCGACAAGAACCTACAGCCCTCCCGCGCCGAAATCTGCGAAGCCCTAGACGCACACATCTGCCGCTGCGGCACCCACAACCGCATTATTTGCGCGATACAGCGCGCCGCAAGCGAGATGGCCCGATGAGCATCGACCCCCTCATTCGCTTCAGCACCGACGGCCACGTAACGCTGATGATCGCCCATGTCGAAATCGGCCAGGGCATCCTGACCGCCGTCGCGCAAATCGCCGCCGACGAACTAGATATCAACTTCACGCGCATTTTAGTCGAACGCGCCGACACCGAGCGCACGCCGACCGCCTCCTACACCTCCGGCAGTAATTCGATCCAAATCATCGGCTCGGCCTTTCGCCAAGCCGCCGCCGATGCACGCCATTTATTGCTGGCAAAGGCCGCCGCCGCATTACAAGCTCCCGTCGAAAGCCTGCGTCTCACCGACGGCACCATCACCGACGGCGAAAAAGAGACCACCTACTGGGCGCTGCAAGGCGATCAACTTTTTGGCGAAACCGAACTCGGCGTCGGCCAGCCAAAATCGTCCGAAGAATACACCCTTGTCGGCCAGCCCATACCTCGCCTCGACCTACCGGCCAAAATCGCCGGCACACCTTCGTTCGTGCACGACCTGTGCTTGCCTGATATGGTGCACGGCCGCGTCATCCGCCCGCCGACCTATGCTTCGACCTTAGAATCCATAGACGAAAATACCGCCGCATCGCTGCCCGGTGTGATCGCCGTAGTCCGCGATGGCTCCTTCTTGGGCGTGCTCGCCGAGCGCGAAGAGCAAGCTGAAAAGGCCGCCGAAGCTCTGCGCCAAAACGCGCGTTGGCACGTGCAACCCTTGCCCGCCTACGAAAGCCTCTACACCGACCTGCTCGCCAAAACCAGCCAAGACTTCCTCGTCGTCGACGGCGTGCCGCAAGACGGCCCGGTGCCGCCGATCGAAACACCCGCCAACGCGGTACAAACCCTCGAAGCGACTTATCGCAAACCCTATCACATGCACGCCGCTCTGGGGCCAGCCGCCGCCGCCGCCCTCTGGCAGGACGAGCACCTCAACGTCTGGAGCCACACCCAGGGTGTTTACCCATTGCGTGGCTCGCTCGCTTCCGCCCTCGATCTAGACGACAATCAAGTCCGCGTCCAGCACCTCGAAGGCCCCGGCTGTTACGGTCACAACGGCGCCGACGATGTGGCGCTTGACGCCGCGCTTCTAGCCCGCGCCCGGCCCGGCCGCCCCGTGTTACTCAAATGGTCGCGCGCCGACGAGCACGGCTGGGAGGCCTACGGCTCCGCGATGCTCGTCAAAACACAGGCCAGCCTCGACGAGCATGGGCAAATCTGCGACTGGAACCACGACGCCTGGAGCTACACACATTCGAGTAGGCCCAGACCAATGGCAGGCGCCTCCAACCTGCTCGCCGCCCGCTATCGCGAAAAGCCACTGCCGCCACCCACACCCAAACCCGGCAAGGGCTCCCACGGCGGCATCCACCGCAACGCCGACCCGCTCTATGCCTTCGCCCGTCGCCGCGTTGTCAAACACTTCGTGCCCGACTCCCCGCTGCACACCTCGGCGCTCAGGGGGCTAGGCGCTGTCGGCAATGTCTTCGCCATCGAATCCTTTATGGACGAATTGGCTACAGCCATAAAGGCAGACCCCATAGAATTCCGCTTGCGCCATCTCGACGACCCGCGCGCCCGCGCTGTGATCGAAGCCGCCGCACAAGAGGCCAACTGGCGTTCGGGCAGGCGCGGCAATGGCCAGGGGCGCGGCCAGGGCCTCGGCTTCGCGCAATACAAAAACGCCAAGTGTTATGTCGCCGTTGTCTTTGATGTCGAAGTAGACACCGCCAGCGGCCAGATCCATCTAACAAACACCGCCATCGCCGGCGACGCCGGCCAAATCATTAACCCCGACGGCCTGGCCAACCAGCTCGAGGGCGGCGTGCTGCAAGCCGCCAGTTGGACGCTCAAAGAACAAGTGCACTACGGCCCCGACGGCGTCGCCAGCCGCGACTGGGACACCTACCCCGTCTTGCGTTTCGCAGAAATTCCCCCGGTCTCCGTCAAATTGCTCGACCAGCCCGGCGCGCCCAGCCTCGGCAGCGGCGAAGCCACGCAAGGGCCAACGCCCGCCGCCATCGCCAATGCCGTTTTCGACGCAGTCGGGGTGCGTTTGCGCGAGATGCCCTTTACACCAGAGCGCGTCAAAGCCGCGTTAACACAACCACAATAGCACCAATCACGGCGTTAAAAGCCGTACTCTATTTTTCAGGAGCGAACTCATGCCCTACGATCTTCCCCGCGCCACCTTGGGCCGCACCGGTCTCGAAGTCACCCGCTACGGCGTCGGCGGCGCCTATTGCGAAACGGTCGATGGCTACAAGGCCGCGCTCGATTGCGGCGTCAACTATGTCGATACCGCGCGCAGCTATCACGACGGCAAAGACGAGAAAGTGATCGGCCAGGCGATACAGGGCCGCCGTGACGAACTTATTCTGGCCAGCAAAACCTCCAAGCGCGACGCGGTAGGCGCCCGCCAAGAGTTGGAAACCTCGCTGCGCGAACTCAAAACCGACCATCTCGACATCTACCAAATCCACCACCTAAACACCGAAGAAGAACGCAACCAAGCACTCGGCCCCGGCGGCGCACTCGAAGCCGTGCAACAAGCGCGCGAAGAAGGACTGGTGCGTTTTATCGGCGTCACCGGACACGATTGGCCGCAAATAGCACAAGCCGTGCTCACCGGTCATTTCGACACCGTGCTCTGCTGGTATAATTGTGCGCTGAGAGAGGCAGAAGAAACCGTAATTCCCGCGGCGCAGGCCCACAATACTGGCGTGGTGATTATGAACGCCTCGCGCAACGAAAAGCTGCTCAAGGCCCCCAACGCGCCCGATCCGGTGCAGTTCTACCGCTACGTGCTCAGCAACGACGCCGTGGCCACTACGATTATGGGTTTGAGGAATGTGGATCTCTTTGAGGAAGTTGCGGCGGGACTATCGGAGCGGGTACAGATCACACAGCAAGAGAAAAGCGAGCTTGAGGCCTATGGAGCAGAACGGCGGGCGTCCGGCGACTTGAAATAAAAAATGATACGCCATTGAGCAAAAAACAAAACTCCGCGCTGCAACTGCTGCGCAGCCCATTCAAATGGCTCTTCTACAGCAATCTCGCCAACGCCATCGGCGTCGAGCTTCGGCTTATGGCCCAGTCATGGCTCATACTCGAACTGGGCGGCTCGCAGGTGTGGGTCGGTGCCGCCAACGGCCTGCGCATCATTCCGTTCTTCTTGGCTTCCCTGCTCGCCGGGCTGCTCATCGACCGCATCGGCGGTCGGACCATCCTGCTCTGGGATAGACTCGGTCTGCTGATTATCGCGGCAATCACGGCGATGATCGTACTCGCCGACGTGGTACAAGTTTGGCATGTCGTCGCCCTCTCCATCGCCTCGGGCGGGGTGATCGCCTTGGGTATGCCTTCTTCCAATACGCTCGTCACCGAACTGGTCCCGAGAGAAAAACTACATACCGCCAACTCGCTCAATGTCTTTACCTTCAGCATCGCCCGGGCCCTCGGGCCAATGGGCGGCGGTGTGCTGGTCGCCGCGATGGGGCTCTCCGCCCCGTGGCTCGCACTGGTCGCCTTCTACGCGATTGCCGCGCTCTGCACATTAGGGCTGCCGAAAGTGCAGATGGCGCCGATCGACGAGGCATCGGCCTGGAGCAGATTAGCCGAAGGAATCCACTACGTCCGCACCCACCCCATCATCAGCCGCATCACGCTGCTCGCCTTCTCGCTGCTCGTCGGCTCGACGATCATGCCGATCTGGCCGGTCTACGCACGCGACCGCTTCGACGTCGGCAGCAGCGGCTTTGGTTGGATGATGGGTGCATTCGCGCTCGGTCAGGGTATTTCGGCGCTGTATATAACGGGCAAGGGCAAATGGTCCCGCCAATCCGTGCCGATACTCTACGCCTCGACGATCTGGTCGGTGACCATGGTCGTCTTCGGCTTCTCCACGTCCTACCCGCTATCGTTGCTCGCGCTATTTTTTATGGGTACCGCTGTGCCCCCGTGGATGACCAGCCTGACCACCCTCTTGCAGACCAAGTCCGACAAAGCCATGCTCGGCCGGGTCATGGCGGTCTACGGCATGTCGATACAGGTCGGCATGTTCGGCTGGTTTATCGGCGCTTGGCTGGGGGAAATCATCGGCAACGACTGGATGCTGTTGATCACTGGCACTACATTCGCCCTACTGCACTTTGCGCTAATCCTTACCAGCAAAGAACTGAGGCAAGCATGAATAGCGAACAACTGCGATTCTTCAAAAACTTCGGCTATATCCTCCTGCCGCAACACCTAAACGCCGACGCCCTCGCGCAACTCGCCCGCGACCACGAGGACGCGCTCACCGCGCAATACCCCGCCGAACGCAACGACGGATCCGAGCGCCTGTGGACCCGCATGACCGACGAATCCACGCCCTTCGCCGCCGCCCTCATGGAAGACCCGCGCTTCTTAGGCCCCGCCCAACAGATCTGCGGCGACGACGTGTTGGGCATCGGCGTCGATATCAACCGCTATGTCAGCACCACCACCTGGCACCCCGACACCGGTGACGCAAACCAGATCGCCTGCAAATTCATCTTCTACCTCGACGCGCTCGGTGCCGATTCCGGCGCGCTGCGCATCATCCCCGGCTCGCACCTATTGCGTGGCGCCGAGCGCGACACCTTCGCCAAAGCCATTCGGGATACACCGCTCACCAACGTACCCTGCCAGGCCATCGCCACCGAACCGGGCGATGTCATCGCCTTCGACATCCGTACCTGGCACGCCTCGCACGGCGGCAGCGACAACCGCCGCGCCTGGAACCTCGACTATTTCGCCAACCCGCAATCGCCCGAAGAAATCGAAAGCATCCGCGCCTTGGGCTTAGGCCACGCCGGCTCGATTAAGGATTTCAAAACCCGGCGCCAATACAACTACTCCCGCAACTGGCTCGACAATCCGCAACAAAGCCCAATCCGCCAGCGCTGGATCGACCGCTTCGAGAAAATCGACTACCTCGACCAGCCCGGCGTCGGCGAACCGGCCAGGGCATAACCCACACAGGCCACCCTACCCCCGCGACGGCTCCCCGCGTTCCTCCCGCGCCTTGCGCGACAGCTCCGGCAAGTGGTCCTCATTGGCCAGAGCCTGCTCCAGATGCCGCATCCGCCCCGGCCCCGCGCCCTTGACCATTGCCTCGCCGTAGACCGAATCTACCTGGAAGCGCGCGAAGTTGCTCACCTCCTCCCGCATCAGCGGCAACTGCTCTTCTTTATGCCGCACCGTGCAGTTGAGCGTAAACATCCGCCGTCGCGTACCGCCCCCCCAAGCGCTGTGTTTGGTGCCCTGATTAAAAACCACCACATCGCCCGGTTGGGTCTCTAAGGCCATCGCCGGCACCTCAGCCCCGCCGACGCCCCATTTTTCCTCCGACTCGCCCGCCATCGCCTGCACTTGCTCGGCATACCCCTCGCCATAGCGATGGCTGCCCGGGATCACCCGAATCGCGCCCGTTTCGCTGGTCAGCGGATCGAGATAGAGCGCCATCTTGTAATAGACGATCGACCGCGGCCAGCCCCCATCCGAATGCCAACTCGTATCGCCGACATAATAGTTGCCGTCGCTGCCCAAATACTGAAAGTCATCGCCGAGCAGACTGGAGAACACCCCATTAACACGGGGGTCGTCGAGCAGGCCAGACAGATATGCGCTCTGATCCATAAAGGGCACAATACACGAACGCGCCGTGCCGTCGTGCGGTTTGCCACCGTGACCGCCGCCGTAATCATCCCATACGGCTTCGAACGCCGCGATCACCTCGTCGATACAGTCGTCGAGCAAACCGGGCAGGCTCAAATAGCCGAAGGTCTGCATAAAGGCCAACTGTTGCGGGCTGAGTTGCAATTTTTCCATATGTATTTCCCCCTTTGTGGGCCCGGGCCCTGTTTGCGTATTATATAGCCTCATTCGCATCGCACAACAAGCCTTACCGGAGCCTTTATGAGTACAGACCGTGTCCCATTCGGCCAAACCGACCTCCAGGTCTCGCGCCTGTGCCAAGGCACCGCTTTCCGCCATCTGCCGCGCGCCGACAGCCCCGAGGGCCTTGCCGTCCTGCACCATTGCCTCGACCAGGGCGTCAACTTCTTCGACTCGGCGCAGGCCTATGGTTGGGGCGGCGGCGAAAAAGTCTTGGCCCGGGCTATCGCCGGTCGCCGCGACGAAGTCGTTATCTGCACCAAGATCCCCACCTGCCTCGTGCCGCGAGGCGAAAACGAACCCGGCGAGCCCGTGCACTACACCCGCGCCCATCTGACCGATCGTCTTGAAGAAAGCCTGCGCCGCCTGAGCACCGACTATGTAGATCTCTACTTGCTGCACCACCGCGACCCCGACACGCCCCCGGCAGCCATTGCCGAGGTCATGCAGGATCTAGTACAAGCGGGCAAGATCCGCTACTGGGGCGTGTCTAACCACACAGCCGTCGAAGTCGCAAATTTTCTCGAGACTGCGCCCATCGCCGGCGTCGAAGATTATTACAATATCGCCGGTAGCCATTGCGACGAGTCGGGTCGTTCGCGCGTAACCATCTATGAAGAGGAAATGATGCCCCTGCTCAAACGCGCAGGCTTGGGCTGCATGGCCTTTAGCCCGATGGACACCGGCCTGCTCGCCCCACAAACACCCGCAGCACCCGCGCTCGCGCAACTAGCCACCGCCATCGATCGGGTCGCCGCCGATCTCGACACCTCCCGCGCCGCGGTCTGCGTCGCCTGGGTATTGCACCAAGGCCTGACCGCGGTACTCGCCGGCTCGGAGAGCATCGCGCACGTCGACGAGAATTTGGCGGGCACTCGGCTAACTCTGCCCGACGACGCGCTCGCCGCACTCGACCAGGCGCGAGGGATCTATCGTCGCAGCCAATAATTAGCTCTGCGCTAGATCAATACGAGCGCATATTCGAGTTGGCATCGAGCCACACCAATGCGACGCTCTGCTGTCAGAGCTGTGTAGTTGAAATGGGTTATACCTGCGTCAGAAAACTGCCCACACGTCCGGTTATATAATCCACCACCAGCCATCCCCCTGCCCCTACGATTTCTCCTAGGATCAAACCGAGAAAAAACGGGCGCAAGCTCTTATACAACTTAGGACCGCCATAGCGCAAAATCAGCAGCTTCAGCCACCAGGCCAGAAAAGCACTGGCAAAGATATGTCCTGTTTTCCAATTAGCGCTGATAGTGTAGCCCAGCGGATGGAGGGGCCACCATAGGAAATGGTGTCGGGCCGACATCAGCAAGGCCATCGCGGCCCCTCCGATAGCCATAAACAGCCAGGCATCAAATCGAGGACCGGACAGTTCCCCAGCGATACGCGGAGCCATATCCCTCGGGCCAAAGGTCGGAGCCTGCCCGACAAAAAAGAGCGGATTCAGGTTTATGCCTCCGTGTTTGTAGGCCAGGACCAATGTCATATACGAAGAGCCCGCGATGCTGACCAGGATGGCGATGATCACGGCCCAGAATAGGCGACGCCTAGACCCAATGATGAGTTCACTCATCTTTAGCCCGTTGGCAACCGACGACATGACAAACGAACGGATCTCCGAATGCCAGCCATAGGAAAAACCCAGGGCCACCAGGCCAGATGCTCCCAGGGACGAAGAGCCGGCCACGGAAATCACAAAGGTCGAAGTCATCAGAGGAGGCCGCATGGCCGGGATGCCGCCTTCGGCCACCACCCGAGTCAGGCCCAGGAACAGGATCATAGACCCGAAGACAAACAACAAAGCCGTTGGGAACGTAAGCCCGATCATCCACAGCCCAAATGTCACCATACATAGACCGAGCAACAGCCCAAAGACCGCCTGCCGATAGGACAGTATTTCGCCGCTATCATCTACGTCGGGGTCACCGCGGAAAGCTTTTCTAAACACATCTTTCAAGTGGCTGCGGGCAACCCATAACCCGAAGAGCACAAAAACTATCATCGACCCCATGCCCTGATGGGCCAAATAGGGTTCGATTGAATAGAGATCTATCCGCTCCGTGCTCTGCAGACCGACGACATTGAAGATGCCTCGCTGAAGAGTGGTGAGGATATAGAATACCCAGATCGAAGCGGTGATATCGAGATTGACAAAATAGAAAAATCCGGTCCAGGGCAGGTTTAACGAAAAATTCAGATTAACGGTGTCCCGGAACATAGGAATAATGAAGGACTTGGTAATCTGCGGGATGGATGGAAAGTAAAAATGCAACCCATTGATACCGAGCAGGATAAACGAAATCGAAAAACCCAACCACATGATTTTGCTGGTAAAGAACGACTTACCGATAAACCCACCTGGCTCTTTCTGGATTAGCTCCATGGGTACTTGCACCAGGGGATAAACCAGCTTTTCACGATCCGACCACTGTTTGCGCAGGATAACCATGGCGCATATCATGACCACGCTGAGCGCGAGGAAGAATCCGTACCAGTAACTCAGCGGCAACATCCAAGCTGTCCAGGGTATGGCGACGCCCTCCGGTAGCCCTTCAAAAAAGTAGCGCGCCACATTTTCGCCTCGGGGTATCATCCATTCGGGGATATACTGGTTATACAGATCGTCCCAGTTGTTCTCCGGTGTGGCGTAATAGGTCGAGCCCAACAGGCAGGGAATCATAAATTGCGTGAAGCCCATGCCCGGAATGCAGCAGGCCACCACCAGCATAATATAAATCGTAATTAACTCGGATCGGGTTAGCGCCAGAGATCGGCGAATAAAGTAGATCAACCCCCCGGCTAACACGACAAAAAAGAAAAAGAACAGGGCGGCCGGCGTACTAAAATTCAGCGTCAGATATGAGCCGAGGATAATATTAGTGGCATAGGCGTCGAGGGCATTGAGCCAAAACGCCAGCACGGTGCCGATCAGTATGCCGCGGACGGGGACGCCTTCTAGATCGCGCTCACTCTCCTGGTTTACTGACACGCAAAGCCTTTCTTAAACATTCCTACAAAACACAGCAGAAAAATCACTTTGTCCTCACCAACCGCGCCCCAAGCGCACTATAGCGGAAAGAAGGATCGTAGCTGAAACGCTTGGCCGAGCGCATATTTCGAGCCCGGTTGACAAAGCCGCCACCGCGCATAACCCGGGCTGAGCCCGTAGCGACTCCAGTGGGATCTATTACTATGAGACTCGCGTAGGTGTCTCCGTACCAGTCCTGTACCCACTCCCACACATTGCCGTACATATCGTATAAACCCCAAGGGTTCGGCAGCTTGGTGCCCACCGGCTGTGCAAACGGCAATCCCGCTTTATGAGTATTCCCAACATACCAGGCATAATCGCCCAATGGACTGTCGTCATCCCCGTAAGAGCGCCGCGTCGTGCTTCCGGCCCGACAGGCGTACTCCCACTCGGCTTCCGTCGGCAGGCGATACAACGACTCTGCGGCGACTTCGTTCAAACGCCGGAGGAATTCCTCCATAGCCGTCCACGAAATGTAGACTGCTGGATGATTCGGCTTTTTTTCTACGTGTTTCTTTCCAGTCCATGGTGCAGTTCCCATCACCGCGATCCACTGCGCCTGCGTTATTTCAAATTTCCCCAGGTAAAAGCCTTTGCTGATGGTGACTTCGTGTTGTGGGTCTTCCCATTCGCCTCGATTGGGCTCCGAACTCGTCGAACCCATTAAAAAGCTACCTGGTTTGATCCAGACAAAATCCATCATGGTACCCCCGTGCAGGTCCACAGTGATATGCCCGTCAGGCGTTGAGGGCTTTGCGCCACCGGCTGCGATCAGATCGCCATCGGCCCCCAAGGTGGCGAGAATAATTCCAACCATGATGACAGTGGGAATCGATGTTTTCAAATAGCGTCTCATGAAAAAATAGCTTTATGCCTGGACTATCTGGGAAATGGTTGAAACTATGATTCGCGATCTTGCTCGCGTCGTCTTTCTTGCACACGCAAATAGGAACTTTATATTAAACCCGTCTTAGGACGTGTTCTGCAGTAGCCGCCGCACACACCACCCAGATGCCACCGGCACAGGGATAGACTTATGACTTTTGCATTCTCTACATTTTTTTTCCGTAGAGCAGTTGCCTGCTTGGTATTTTCATTGCTGCTGCCGGCGCAGGTTCGGTCACAATTCAGCGATCAGACGAAGGCGGCTGGCATCACCTTCGAATACGTCGCGGGCGGGCTAGAGAAAAGGCATATTGTCGAAACCTCTGGCGGCGGTGCGGCTTTCTTCGACTACGACAATGACGGCGACCTCGATCTATATGCCGTCAACGGCGCTACCGTCGATACTTATCAAAGTAAATCTGGCCCCGGCAATGCCCTTTACCGCAACAACGGCAAGGGCAATTTTGCCGACATTGCCGCCCCGGCCGGTGTAGACGACAGCAGTTGGGGCATGGGTTGTACTGTCGGAGACATAGACGGCGACGGATACCGCGATCTCTATGTGACGAATTATGGCCCCAATGTCCTCTACCACAATCAGGGCGGCAGCACCTTTGCCAACATTGCAGTCTCAGCCGGCGTAGCGGCAGCCGATTATAGCGCCAGCGCTGCTTTCTTCGACTACGACAACGACGGCGATCTCGACCTATACGTCACTACGTATCTGGTCTACGACATCGAATCGCCCCCGGACAGGATATGCACTTATGGAGGATCCCAGATCTACTGCGGGCCCCAGGGGTTGCCCGGTGCTGGGGATGTGCTCTATCGCAACGACGGCAACAAGGCCTTCACCGACGTCACTCGCGCTACCGGCATCTCCTGGGCCAATCGCTATTACGGGCTGGGGGTATTGCCTGCAGACTTCGATAATGATGGCGATACCGACCTCTTTGTCGCCAACGATGCAACACCCAATCTTATCTTTCAAAACAACGGCAATGGCACGTTCAGCGAAATAGGACTTATAGCGGGCGTTGCCTACAATACCAGCGGCGAAGAAGAGGCTGGCATGGGAGTCGACGCCGGTGATTACGACAACGACGGCGACCTAGACCTGTACGTCACGCATTTTTTCCGCGAGAGCAACACCTTCTACCGCAACAATGGGCTGGGCCGATTCGACGATATCACGGCCCAAGCCGGCCTCGAAAATCCCACACTCGCAAAGCTGGGCTGGGGCACTCAGTTTTTTGATTACGACAACGACGCCGACCTAGATCTTTTTGTCGCCAATGGCCACGTTTATCCCCAAGTCGATCTAGCGCGAATGGGCACTTCCTACAACCAGCACAACCAGCTTTTTCGCAATGACGGGGCGGATAAACTAGTCGACGTATCGGCGGCGGCTGGCTCGGGAATGGCCGTCAAGAAAGTGAGTCGCGGCGCCAGTTTCGGCGATTACGACAACGATGGCGATATCGATGTATTCGTCATCAACCTGGACGACTCAGCGACCTTGCTGCGAAACGACTTGGCCAGCTCGCACAATTGGCTCGTCGTCCAGCTCTTCGGCCAAAATGTCGCAGCAGCCAAGATCCGGCTATCGGCCGCCGGTCAGTCGCAATGGCGAACGGTCAATGGCGCTTCCAGCTACCTTTCTTATAACGACACCCGCGCCTACTTTGGGTTGGGCGTCGAGACTGCAGCAGACCTAGTGGTAATCAACTGGCCGGACGGAACGAGCCAGACCGTGCCAGCAGTGCCTGCTAATAAGCTATTGGTCGTTCATCAAAATGGCGCTCATGCCGTCTTGGAGTTGGGGGCCAATCCCTACAAACAAGCGCACTAGCCATTACCCAAGGCGACGTTGAGCTGATCCTCCAAAATGTGAATATCTGATCGATATTTATCCCGCAATTCTTCCATATATGAGTTAAACGCCTGCCGGTCTTTTATTTTTTTAACGTGCGATCGGACTCTCCAATTGGCCTCTGCAAAGGACTCCCTTTTGCGTCCTTTGGACAGGGGCTTGAATATAGAAAACCCCTCATCTACCGCGACTGGACCGGTGAGCGCGCCGATTTCAGCGACCGCCACAGCTTCTACCAAACCACCGAATTGTAATTTTTCGTACAGGTGAATGTGAAATCGGCCCTCTTCATCGCGATGATCCTTGGAGCGAATAGAATGTTGCCTGGCCAAGTCCCCGAACTCTGACCCAGCTTTAATCTCTTCCTGCAAGCGCAATGCCTCTGCTTTGGTTTCCACGAGAATTTCCTGTATCTCGATATGTTCCGGATGCATGTACTTGTTGGGATGATCGTCGTAAAATTTACGCACCTCGTCGTCCGTAAGAGACACTCTCGCCTTCAACACCGCTTGTCTGATCTCCCCAATCAAAAGCTGTCGTCGCTGGTCTTCGAGCCACGCCGCGATTTCCCGTTCTCGATCGATGCCATCATGAAGAGCGGCTTCCATGATCATTATGTTGGCAACGACATTGCGTTCGGCAAAAGAGATTGCCTGCTCGCGGTCTGTGATATTCGCCAGCGGGTTGCCTTTGAGGTCGCCGGCCAAATCGACGAAATCGCCCGTTGTTATCACACCATTGTCATATCTGTAGAGGGTGATATTACGTTCATCCTCTGTCGTAATAGATTCGTCGCGGTTTAACTTTTCAACTAAAGAATCAAAGCCATTTCGATCGATTTCAAGGCGAAATTTCACCCTTAGCTCTGCGACCAAAGCGGTGTTTGCATCTCTAAATTTCATTCTCTTGAATTCGTTCGCTATTTTCATTCTCTGTTGTGGATTGAGCTCAATTGGTGCTTCATCGAGTATTTTGAAGATCGCGAAGCGATCATTTAACTCTATTGGTTCGGTGATTTGGCCGACCCTCAGCGAGTATAATTTATCCTGCAGAATGGGAATCATTTGATCTCTGGTAGTGTATCCCATATCGCCGCCTTTGGCCGCTGTTTTTTTATTTATCGAGAGTCGTTTGGCGACCTGGGCGAAGTCTTCCCCTTCTCTAATCGCCTTGACCACGGCTTCTGCTTGGACCCTGTCGGCAAGCAATATATCTGCTAATCTGACCGCCCGAGCAAAGCCCTTTTCTCGCACGTACTCGACTATTTCGCTTTCTTCTATTTCTGCTAATTTTAGCTCTCTTTGTTGGTACGTTCTGACGAGCTTTGCTCTTCTGTTTTTGTTTGTCTTTTTGATATAACTAAGGCTTTTGTCGATGTCTCCACTTTGGGCCTCTAATAGCAGGAGTTCCATATCGATCATCGTCCGTAGATAATCCCGACCTTGTTCTACTGCGTTCTCCTTGCCCTCTGCGGACCGCTCGGCAATGTATTGGTGCAACTGCTTTGCCGTTATCTTCGTTGCTCCCACCCGAGCGACTTCCAGCGCTTCCTTTTCTTCGGCGGAACTCAGACACACGGTCATAAGCAAAATAGGCAAAAGGACCGTAGGGAAACGTAGAAATTTTATCAATTGCTGCATCATCAGACCTAGCCTCTACATTTTGATTGATTTAAATAGCTTCTAATTCAAACCGGCATATACTGTGGCAAAGGCAACTCTACCCGTTTCACTCTCATTGCCGATAGACTTACGGGTGAGCCTGAAACCCATCTGAGTTGTCAGGCCATAGCCCAGGTAATTCGTGGCATTGGTAAATTGCACTGCACACACAATTTCAGAAAAATCGTCTCGCAACCCCTCTCGAACAGCGACATCCGCGTCTCTGAGCTGTCGGAAGATCGTATATTCCACCCCGGCTTCCATTGAGGATGTGCTGAGCCAGGGCCAACGCGTCTGCAAAGAGAATAGCAGGATATCTTCTCTGCGTTCAGGCTCGGACTTAAGTGCTGGAGACTCAATTCGCAACTCGTTTTTTATCTTTGGCTGGATGTCGACATTCGAAATTTTAAAAATGTAGTCCGCTTTATTAATCAGCCCAAAAAAGACGAAATCCTCTCGCAAATCGGGTTGTCTTTTCCTTTGATGCCATAAGTCATACTTGAATTTACTGACGATTTTCAGATTCTCTATTTTGCTATAGTCGAAGCTTATAAAGGACGAATTTATCCAGGTATCTTGAGCGGCCAATGGATCAATCGTAGGCACAGTGCGTCTTTCAAATTCATCCCACTGGCGAAGGTTATTCTCGATATTATCCGCGGATAACTTGAAATTCTCAAAGAATCTCAGTTTGCCTATCCCTGGGAAATCTTTCTCCAAAGAAAGCAGCACGTAGTTGGTGATATTCTCCCCGGCGCCAGCAATAAGCCTTTCATCGGTGCGGCCGGCTATCACCCTCATTCCCGGGACAATATTGACGCCCGTATAGGCATTGTATCCCCGGTGATCCCTGCCGTATGGATAATCCGCTTCATCGTCGTTCTCGAATCGATCCACCCAAAGGTTGTTGTTCATATCTATGCCAAATAGATACTCCGGCCGATCGGTGGCATACCTGAGAAAGGGCTCGTCATAGTCGGGTACTAGATTCGGCAGGTCTTCGCTGTCGTTCTGGTTGAAATCGGATATGAAATCGAAGTTTTCATCCAGCCCGGGGAATACGTTCAGGTCTATATTTTCGAATATTCTCTGCCAATCGGGATAGCGGTCTTGGTCGTCGTTGTCGTCGACAAATTCATAATAAAATTGGGTCCGGTTTTCATAATCTATATTGACCTCTCCCCTTGCGAGGATCGAGCTCGTATTGTAGTTGTGATCCATGCTATAAGCCTCTCCGAAGAAAAACCACGGATTGGCAATTTTCGATAGATTCATCATCCACCCGTCTCCTTCGTCCGAAGCCGACAAGTGTTTTATCTGCTGTCTATTGGGGTATTTCCTATAACTGACGCTGCGGTCGTATTCTCCGTAAAAATCGAATCCCAAAATGCTATTCGCCTCCAGTGTCATACCATATATCTCGGTAGCAGTAGGCAAACCATAAGGAATCTTGAGGACCTTCAGATTCGATCCGTCCTTGACGTTTTGATCGGCTCTGGCAGCCAGCAAAAAAACATTATTTCTCTGAGCGTTTGTCTGGCGGTCTGAAGACACTTCAACTCGGTAGTCATTGGCGACTACGAGTTCGAAAGTCACCTTTCTTATCTCGGACGGATCGGGGCCCGAATACGAGCCAACGGAAAAGTCATATACCAATTCTATCTGTTCGGAGCCATTGGCCTCCCAGAATCCCTGGCGTTGAAAGCCGCCTTGAGGAGAAGGTATCAATCCGGTTTCGCTGGCCCGCACCACTTCACTTACCGACGACAATTCACCGCTTGGACCAATGGTTTCAATCTCGGCTTCTATGATCATATCCCAGGCAAAAAGGGTAGCCCCGCCTTCATTGTCCTCGGGCGAATCGTCTGTAAGACGCACAAATAATTTGCTGATGTTTTCGGCATTTTGACTCGAGGTAATCGAACCGCTTCTCGGACTGCCCTCAAAAGCATCCAGCAGCTGAAAAGAATTGTGGGCGCTGACGTAATTGGCACCGACTTTTATATAATCACCCACCTGGGCGGTTGCCCGGCCACCGGTCAAAGTCGTCAGGCTCGTCGTCTGATTGACACTGGGGTTGCGCGGACCGGCACCGCCGGGGGAACTGATGCGGGAAAGTATCGTCGTCACTTCATATTTATCGGACTGATAGTCCACCTGAATGCCATCGAAGGCCGGTTTCGAAAAGGTCATCGGGGTCAGCGTCGTTCTTATTTCACTGCCTATGGTTATGGCCAGGTTATGCTGCCCCTTTTGATCGGAGGATATAATCAGATTGGAGAAGAAGTTGCGAAATTTCTCGGTCTTGAATAAGTTGCTTCCCCCCTGTTCTGGCTGGGTCTGGCTCCAATCGTAGATCAACCAGCCCTTGGTGATAAAAGAACCGTAGATATCGTAAAAATAATCACCTTCTAAAGCCGTATTGACATATCGTTTATATTGGTCCCTGGCATAGTTGGTATACTCCGACTGTTGCCACTGATATTCATTGTAGAGCTCTTGCGGCACGTACCATTTTTTGACCGCCGGATCCAAGGCGCCAAACAGGACGCCAGGACCAGTTGGCGCAAAGGTAAGTTCGCCGCCTCGGCGCACCCCTTTTATGCGATTCGGATCAACACCCTGAGCTTCTAAAGCAGTGCCGAAAATCAATATTTCTGAGAGTACGGTGCCAATTATAGCACTCGCGCTAATACAGCGTCTTAGAAATCGTCCAAAAATTTGACCGCTCATCATGGGAATTCCACCCTGGCTTTTTTATTTAATTGGTTAATAGACAGCCCGTAAGTAAAAAGAGGGGAAGTGCGAATAATCAATAGGCGACAGGTACGATTTTCGTCTTGCTCTCCGCACCGGAATCTGCATCGATCTCAATGCGCAGCAAATAGATCCCCGGCGCTACTTTTGCACCACTAGCGTCCGTCCCGTCCCATGTTTTTCGATACCTGCCACTAGAATTCAGACCAGAATAGATCACCTTCCTGACTCTGCCGGTAAGATCGTATACTGCTACGAAAATCTGCGCTTGATCGATTAAATTAACTATATCGTAGGTAATCTGTAGTTCGTCGTTTATGCCGTCGCCATTAGGCGTAAAGGGAGCGGGAGCTACGGTGAAAGAATGGATCAGATCTTTGCCCACCCGGATAGTGACGGAAAGGTCGTTGCCTCGCGCTAACGAATCTGCTGCGGCGTCTCCCTCCGTAATCGCCTGCGGCAAGTTCTCCGGCTGCTGGCTGTCGGTTACCCTGCCGGCGAAAAACGTATTGTAGCGCAAAGCCACATTTTCGAAAGCCACTCTCAGGGTTTGATTGCCGGTGACCCTGGGGAAACTGATTTCTACTCCGCCACTGATATCCGTTTTTTCCCATGCCACTTCCGTTCCGTCTATTTGCACAGACCGGACTATTTCTACTGGTGCCAGAGTCTCTATTGCCAGGCGGTCGAAACCGCGGCTATTGAATGTTTTAACCGTATAGGTCAATAGAGTATTTTGACCGATCAGGGCGCTTTGCGGCCAGATTTCACCCACTAGCGAGTCAGCAAGAGCTGGTGCGACCTCAAAAGCAATGGAATCAACCGTTGCCGCGGAAAGAATCTTACTGGTTTCCAATTGGAATCGGAATTGCGAATAACGACGTGGTGCCGGCGATACGATATCGCTGCGCACACCGGCAGGGTAGGGGGCAGACCAAGCACTCCAGGCCAGCGAATCACCGGGGTCCGGCGTGCTGCCGCTGCGGGTCGACAGGGTAACGCCGGTTTTGCTCTGTTCTCCAATGCTGCCCTTAGCCCATGTAATGCCGCCAAAAACCGCAGGCTGCCCATGATCGAATATCTTTGATGTATACGACGCCGATGAGGCAAAGCCTGCGCCGAAGACTTGGAATTCGTCAATCTCCCACTCCCCTCGCACCAATTGACGGACCTCGATAAAACGGACGAACTGCAGTGGAACATCCAAATCAACAATGGGTTCGAGGTTGCGCTCCACATTTTTGAAGACCTTGAAATCCGGCGTTCCGGCTAGCGTTTTCTGCTCCTCACTACCATCATTCAGCAACAACTCGTAGCCTTGCAGGAAAAATTCTTCAAAGCCTTTTCTTGGGAAAAATCTAATCCTGTTCACCCCAAGACGTTCGCCCAGGTCTATTCTGAAGATGATACCTGTCGCCGAAACGCCCTTCACCTCAAAAGCCTTAGTTGAATCGCCGTTGACCATATTTTTCAATAAGCCCTCTAGATTACTTCGCGATATTTCGAGCACAATTCTCGCGTTGGGCGAGGTGACAGTGCCCCCTCTTTCGATGATCTTGAGCGCGATATTGTCTTCGGGACCGGTTTGCGCCGGCTGTATTTGGCCTGGATTGCTCGTAAAATCAATGACCGATATATCGGAGTGCTGGCCATCCCACTCGAGAGTGCCCGGACCACCGCCGATAGCAATAATTTCCCCATAAGCCGGAGCAAAGAAGAGCGCCAATAATGACAGGCTAAGTAACCAGTGCCCATTCAACCTAAAGCTCTCCTGAATTGTTTTTAAATCAATATGTGACATGTACCAAACGGTTGACAGAGGTGTTTTTGCGCGCCATCGAATCGACATCAATATCGATCTTCAGAAGATATATACCGGGAGGAACTAGGGCCCCTGTATCGTCGACTCCGGTCCAGATGACGGTGTGGCGCCCTGGAGAGATGGACTCATTGCGCAATTGGCGCAGGAGTCGGCCGCTCAAATCGTATATTCGCACCTGCAGCGGGGCAGCTGTCCCGACACGCAAGAGAGAAAAATCCACGGCCATTTCATCATTGATACCATCGCCATTGGGGGTGATGACTGCACGATCAGTTTTAATGCTGCTTAACACTTCCCCTCCTTCGAGGACCAAGACTACGGTCTTTTCGCTATCCGTGATCCCATTGGCATCGCCGTCGTCCACTCTTTGCCACGAATTGACAAAGGAAGAGTTGCCGATAGAGCCATCAAAGAATGTGGTAAAGCCAAATATCGTCGCCTCAAACCGCAATTCGACCGACGCCGTTCCACTCGTTGTCTTGATGGAAGCGGGAAGCCGCACCCAGAGAGAATCGGAATCATCGGTCAAGACTCCAAAACCCGGACTTTCGGCGGTATAGATTGCAGACTCCTGTCCCGTTATGTCCACAATCGCCTGTTTGAATTGCATTTTGACACCGGCAGGTGCCTCGATCAGAATCTCGTCAAAGCCCCGATTACTCGACTCGAATGTCGAGCGAATCAAATAGGACAACTGCTGTTTCGTGCCGATCTCTTTTAATTTTGCAGGTAGCACCTCGCCGACAACTGCCTTGGCTACAGGTGTTGTAAAATTGAGCGTTAGCGAACGCAAAGTGGCCGCTATAAGGGGGACTTCGGTCCGAAACGTCGCCCGGATCGCGACAAATTTTCTCGGACTGGGGGAAGTGATTTTATCCCCTGAATTGAAATATCGCTGACTCCAAGCGCTCCAGCCCTCACCGGGAATCGTCTCTGCGACGGCGTCCCCGACCGATGTTTCCCCGAAGAATTTTAAATCTGTTTCGTAGGCCGTTTTTGCTTCCTCGTCCGAACCCGGATATTCCTCGCCATTTTTTTTATAGTAGTGAATTATGCGCTGGACTGTATCGCCGGTCCTAGTCTGCAGGATGAGATCGGTACCTAGCGGGATATCCGCATCCCACTCTATGGAGGCTAAATTTTGCGCGTTGTCGCCTAATTCTATAAAGGGGGACTCCCCGGGGAAGATCGACGCAATCCGGGACTCGGGCATAAAACCTTCTCCAAATAGCTGCACCTCTGACAGCCCGTGACGCCCACCCCCGACATGGAGTCTGTAGGTGAAGGATAAATGCTCGACCTTGCTAAGCGGAAACTTAAAA
>Ga0233439_10000568_pt1 | contig 53886 bp, 49 predicted proteins | sample SI_123_September_6_FD_182713 | JGI IMG/M metagenome (GOLD analysis project Ga0233439, IMG submission 182713) | Seawater microbial communities from Saanich Inlet, British Columbia, Canada - SI_123_September2016_100_MG | ecosystem: Environmental > Aquatic > Marine > Inlet | place: Canada: British... | reverse complement strand
TGAAAACAGCGATTTATCATCCGGGCCCTGCGTCCCTTCGTTATCCCCGAGGCTCCGGCCTGGGTGTACCGCTTGATCCTGAAATGAAGCAACTTGAGATCGGCAAGGGAGAAGTGATTCAGGATGGAACGGATATTGCCATTTTTGCCTATGGGCATACGGTCGACTGGGCTCAGCAGGTGGCAGATAAGTTTGAGAAAGAAGGCGTCAGCGTTGCGGTTATCAATGCCCGGTTTGCCAAGCCGGTGGATAAAGAATTGATTGCTAAATATGCTCTTAAAACACGGTGCCTGATTACCACTGAAGAGCATTCTCTTAAAGGCGGTTTTGGATCCGCTGTTCTGGAAGCCCTGCAGGAAGAGCAAGTGGTGAATATTCCGGTTAAATGTATTGGGGTCGAGGATATTGTTCTGGAGCATGGTGCAGTCGATGCACAACGTAAAGACCTTAAGCTGGACCCGGATGGCATGTTTGAAACCATCATGACGTTTTATGGGGCAGTGGCGGAAATGGCGGCTTCCGGTAACGGGAAAAAATGGGTGGTTCCTAATGGCAAGAAGTCCCATTCCCCGAACGGTAAAGAGCCTTCCTATTCCGGAAATGGTAACAAAGAAGAGATCAAGGTAAAACAACCTCTGAATGGCTAGAACTTCCCACGTTAAGCGCTCTACCAGCGAAACCCAAATTGAAGTCACTTTGAATCTGGATGGAACCGGGATTCAGGATATCCAGACCCCTGTCCCGTTTTTGGATCATATGCTGGCGCAATTGGCCCGACACGGTTATTTTGATCTGACGGTCAAGGCCAAAGGTGATACTCATATAGACTTTCATCACACCGTGGAAGATGTCGGCATAGCTGTGGGCCAGGCTTTCAAGGAAGCGTTGGGAGATAAAAGGGGCATTCGCCGGTTTGCTGAGTCCAGCGTACCTTTGAATGAGGCTTTGGCTCAATGCATCGTCGATATCAGTGGCCGGGCTTTTTTTGTATTCAATCTGGAACTTCCCAAAACCAAGCTTGGCGAGTTCGATGTCGAACTGGTGCCGGAATTTTTCCAGGCTTTTTCTGCCAACAGTGACATGACCCTGCACCTTAATTCTCCGTACTGGAATAATCTTCACCACATAACGGAAGCATTGTTTAAAGCTTTTGCCCGCGCTTTGGATTCCGCCTGCACCTTGGACTCCCGCTCCCAAGATGTTCCTTCCACCAAAGGGACGCTTTAGTTGATCGCCATTATTGATTACGGAATGGGCAACCTTCGTTCCGTGCAAAAAGGTTTCGAAGCTGTTGGTGCCGAGGCAATTGTCACCAGCGATTCGCAGAAAATCCTTTCGGCCAAATCTGTAGTGCTTCCAGGGGTTGGGGCATTCAAGGATTGTATGGCGAACCTGGAGAAGCTGGGCCTCATTGATACCGTGCACCAGTCGGTTAAAAGCGGTAAGCCTTTTCTGGGCATATGCCTTGGACTACAACTTCTTTTTAATCAGAGTGAAGAATTTGGTCAGGTAAGCGGACTCGGTATCCTTCCGGGAAAAGTGGTGGGGTTCAAAGATGCCCAGCCCAAATCCGATTCAGGTGAACCGTTAAAAATCCCGCATATGGGATGGAACCGGGTGCAAGTAACTCCAGGTAACCCGTTGTTTGATTCGGTGGCTGATGAGTCCTATTTTTATTTTGTGCATTCCTATTATATTGTTCCCGATGATCCGGCGATGGTTGCTACCACCACCTGTTATGGAATCGAATTTGCCTCAGGAATCCATCACGAAAATATTCATGCTTTCCAGTTTCATCCGGAAAAAAGCCAGCGTCTGGGTCTCGCCATGCTGAAAAATTTTGCCAACCTCCACTAGGCGTGGGGCCAGCACTGCATTGCCCATAAAGCAGGCTGATCGCTCAAGCGCACGTGATACTCTTCCTAAGCTCTCGTGCCCCGGAGGGGTAATACTTTAATATCTTCCCCCTGATAAGGGGGATTGAGGGGGTTAGTTTTAAACCCCTTCTTTCTCAAATTACCCTTGCGGTGCATGAAGCAAATGAATAAATATCACAAGGGCTGGGGCGATTTGCAACTTCTCATGCAATACACCGTCTAATGGTTCTTGCTCAGGGGTACCTTCGCGGTATTTTATTGTCCCTTGCCACAGCTTTGCTCTGGGGCGTTCTTCCTATTATTCTAAAAATCACTCTGCAGGGTTTTCATGCCGGGACGATTGCCTGGTTCCGCTTTCTGTTTGCATTCCTGGTGCTGGCAGTCATTCTGCAATGGAAAGGGCATGACCCCCTGCGTATTCTTCGCAAACCTCCATGGATGGGAATCCTGGGCGGGGCATGCCTTTCAGCGAACTATTACTGGGTGACGATGGGTGTGCACTTAAGCGGACCCTCCAATATGGCGGTTCTGATACAGGTCGCCGGGGTGTTTTTAGTCCTGGTCGGCGTTTTTGTTTTTCACGAACGTCTGTCTTTAAGACAGGTGCTGGGAATGTTCGTAGTGGGGTGTGGTTTGTTCCTGTTTTTTCATGATCAGCAAAGTCGGATTCAGGATGCAGGAGAATATTATTACGCAAACTTTCTGATTATTCTTGCGGCTCTGGTGTGGGTGGGGTATATGGTGTCGCAAAAATTCCTCAGTCGGCAATATGGGGCCCAGTCTCTAAACTTGTTGGTCTATGCTGTTGCTACACTCACGCTGATAGGAGGCGTTGAGTGGGCCGACTTCACCCGTGCGGGACTCACCGCCTGGTTGGCTCTGATGTTTTGCGCGGTCAATACGCTAATTGCTTATGGTGCCCTTGCTGAAGCGGTGAAATATATTCCCCTGGCTCTGATCAGCGTTATCATTAGTCTGAATCCGCTGATCACTCTTTGGGGAATGAAAATTCTTCCTGAAATTGGTTTTGCCGGATTGCAATCCGACCCGGTAGGGTCGCTGGGATATTTTGGAGGAGTGGTTGCCGTTACCGGAGTGGTGCTTGTTGTTTATCGCCGGGCAACGCCCGGAGGAGACAGGGCGAAGGTTCCATAAGTCGAGATGGTCCTTTGCCAGCCAATCTAAGTCATTGCAAGCTGGCTCCACGCCTAGTGGCGGCTAGCGGCCAAAAGCGGACATTAGTGTGATCGCCGACGACATAAGCTAATAGCGGTCCGCCATCGATTTACGATACAGCACAAACCCCAATGCCGTCATGCCAATCCAAAGAGGCGTGCCGATTCCAATCAGAGGTTGCTGCATGTCGATTGGCAACACGAAAACCCTTAAGCGAAGCCAGAATGCGTCAAGCAACCCCGCCCAGGCATAAAAGAGCTTTGTCATGTGCAGCACCCACCACGGGAAGCGTTTCACCGCAGGTTTGGCGACGAAAGTATAGACATCGAAAGCGACAAAGCATAGCATCAAGAGGCCCCCGCCCAAAAACGTCGTGGCGAATTTAATGTGGCTAATGAGATCCTCAATGCCGATGATGAGGAAACCGACAGAGAAGGCACCCATCACTGCGGCCAGTAGCCAGTCCAACGCGTTCGAGCTAATCCGATCGGCAGCGCCGTAGCCGATCCTCGACCACAGACGTATAGCCGAGAGGCTCATGTAGGTGAACATCACGAGGAGGAACAAGAAGAACATCGTTGGTTTGTCCGAGGCGTGGAAGATCTCGCCGAAGCCTTTGGCAGCACTTTCTTGCTTCCAGTAATCGTCTAGAAACGCCGGGCCTACGAGCACCGCGATGCCGCTTAGACAGATCAGGATGACATTCCCGACGTAGAGTCGGCCGACTTTGCGGTGCCACTTAGAACCCTTTTTGGCGAAGACCGCCAGCGGGCAAAGAACGAAGGCAGCTATGGCGCCGAGAGCGATGTGTGTCCAAATCGCGATTTCGAGATATGTGTTCGGGAAGGTGACCATGGTAGGCTAAAGAAATATCAGAGACGGCTAAGTAAATCAAGCGCTCTTTATTAAATTACAATGTATCCGATTCGTGCCCAGAAATCTGGCTACGGTAAGGGTTCCACAACTGGTAGATTATAAAGTTTTAGGCGGTTAATCCTACTTAGGCGACCGCTTTTTTTATTGGAAATTGCCCCCACGGCGAGTGGTAGCCCCAAGAGGAGTCGAACCCCTGTTTTCGGCGTGAGATGTCCGCTTTGGGTCGTAAGCGGCATTAGAAAAGGTTCAAAACCCCCAAGCCCTTTGTTTTAATAAATCCCATACTAAATAGAAATCTATATTAAGCCGAGATAACTCTTTACTAGCCAATCTAAGCTATTGCAAGCTGGCTCCACGCCGATTGGCCCCTTGGCAGGGGAGGCAAATAGCCATTGCTTATTCATCCGAGAAGAATGGTTGCTAGCAAAAAAACTATTAAGCATTGGCCCCACGCCGAGTGGCGGTTACGACTCCGGTGGGGATGGCATCAACCCGGAAATGGTGGATATCGGTAACTCCGGCCTCTTCAAGCCACTCAATTTTTTCCTGAACGGGATGTGCCCGTCCGCCTTCGGTCAGCATGCCAATGTTGAGGCTGAACAGTGTGTCATCCATAGGGCCGGTCTGGTCTTCATCGGTGCAGAATCCGTGGATGACAATACGGCCTCCCGGTTTCACTGCTTTTACAGCTTTGGTGACCAAAGCCTTGCTCAGGTCCGCATCATACATGTGCAGGATGTTGGCCATGAGAACCAGATCGTATTGACTGTCGCCTAACTCATCTTTATGGAAATCTCCCGGCTTGGTGTCCACTCGTTCCTGCAATCCATAGGACTCGATATAGTTTTTTGCCACCTCGAGAACTGGAGCGATGTCGAATACAGTTGCTTTAAGGTGGCTGTGTAATTTGCACCATTCCAGTGAATAGGTTCCTGGTCCTCCTCCGATATCCAGCATAGTTTTTGCATCCCCTATAGGAATTTCGCGAGCAATCATCCATGTTGCTTTAAGGGCCTTGTCGTGCATGGCATCGGTGAATGCCCGCATTTTATGGGGATCACCGCCCAGCATTTCCATAATGCTTTTAATGAGAATGCCGGATTTTATAAATGAGGAGAGCTGACCCCAAACGGGGTAGAGATCGGCCGAGAGCTGAATCCATTGCTGGAGGGAGTGGCTTCCGCCGGATGTCAGAAATTCGTGGGCTTCCTTTGGTAAATGGTAGGTTTGATTTTCTTTGGTAATAATTTCTAATGAAGTGAGAGCGTTGAGCAAACGTTCAGTAGCTTCCGGGTCCAAATTCAGAGTATCCGCGATTTCCTTGGCTGTGGCTGGTTGTTTGAGTTGGTCGAACAGTTTTAGCTCATTAGCGGCCATGACCACACAGGCGGGTTGATAACCCTGTAAAATTTTTCCGATGAACCTGTCCATTTCCATAAGTTTTTTTCCTGTACAGTTAGAATAAAATTTAATCTGGAATCCTTTTTCAATTTGGATTCGTGAACCATTTTCTTTTGGTTTTACTGTTCACTGGCCCCACGCCTAGTGGTCAGCGGTTTCTGGATTTCATGGCCCGGTCGATTTCGCGGTCGGCTTCTTGTTTCTTGAGCGTGGCGCGTTTGTCATGAAGTTTTTTCGCTTTACAAATCCCGAGATCGACTTTGGCCTTGCCATTTTTGAAATAAACTTTTAAAGGAACCAGGGTACAGCCTTTTTCCTGAGTTTTTCCGATGAGCTTGCTGATCTCCTTTTTATGCAAAAGCAGTTTGCGCTTTCGCATGGGGTGATGGTTGAACTGTGTTGCCGGGGTGTAAGCATCGATATGGAAATGGAGTAGCCAGGCTTCTTCGTTATCTATGATGGCGTAGCTGTCGACCAGATTGGCTTTACCGTTTCTCAGGGACTTAACCTCGGTGCCCTTTAGCATTATCCCGGCCTCGAAAGTGTCTTCGATGGAATAATTATGTCTCGCCTTTTTATTCTGGCAGATAATTTTAATATCACTCACGATTAATAGCCGGGTAAATGGAAGTGCTTTTCGTTAACAGATTTATGCAATCTGCTAGTTTGCTTTCAGGGTTACGGACTGTCCTATTCGGGCTTTCAGTTTTTTCTTGGCGTTATCTTCGCGGTAGAAGATTTCCAACTGATTCCAGCTATTGATGATGGCTCCGGGTTGCCCCTTTTTCATCTGGTAATAACCGGTGACGAGTCCTTCGATACGGTGCTTTCCGATCTGCGCATTTATTGTAGCTGATGGAGGAAAAGTTTCGTGGATTAATTCGGCAGAAATGTTGGTGGTGAGGTTGCCGAAGTGGTCGATATGAATGATTTCCCCATGCAGAGATGATCCTTTTAGCAGGGGTTGCGGAAAGTCCAGGCGAACGGGTTTTAATACCCGGGGTCCCATTTTGGAATGTGCAATGCCGCTGGCTATCCACCCCGCACAGGGAGCGAATACATCGCGTCCGTGAAAGGTGTTGGAGACATCTTTAAGAAAATATTTTTTATTGGTGATCTCATAAGCCCGGCTATCAGGCTGGATACCCAAGGTGAGTACCCCGTTGTCGGGTCCGATAAAGGTCTGGAATTTGGACTGCACCACCATGGCCCTCCGGATCACCGGGCCTGCCGTTTTCTTTGCCTTGAGGGTGGGACCTCCCCCGACCCCAGGATCGACCACCACCACATGCACGGTTTTTCTGGGAAACCAGGGATAGGTGGCGTTGAGGATTAACGCCGCCTGAGTGATATTTTGGGGTTCGATATTGTGGGTGATGTCAACGATTTGGGCATCAGGCACAATATTGAGAATGACCCCCTTCATGATGCCGACAAAAGGGTCGTCCTGGCCGAAGTCGGTGATAAGGGTGATTACTGGACGCATCCTGTGACCTGATGTTCTGAAACCCCCTGCAAGGCAACGGGGACGAGATTATTTTTCAGCGAGTCGGAACCTTCCATAATAACTGGAATGTAGTTGCCGGTATGCCCTTTGAGCCAACCCGATTTCGTGTCCCGTTGATTTTCTATCAGTACGGTCTCTTGTTGTCGCAAAAAATTCTCGCGAAATTTCAAGGCTTTGTGGTCAGCCAACTGGGTCAGGTTCTGGTTTCTTTGTTTCTTTATGTTGCCGGGAACATTGTCTTTGAGTTGGTAAGCTTCGGTGCCCCGGCGCGGTGAGTAGGAAAACACATGCAGATAGGAGAAGGGCAATTGTTCTATCAGTTCGCGGGTTTTCTCAAACCCTTCTTCGGTTTCGCCGGGAAAACCAACGATAACATCCGCTCCAAGACCCAACCCGGGGATGGCGCCGACTGCCCGTTGTACGACGTCGAGGTACTGATGGCGGTTATAGTTTCTGCGCATGGCTTTCAGAGTTGCATCATCTCCGCTTTGCAAGGGAATATGAAGGTGCGAACAGAGTTTTTCGGTTTCTGCCATGAGCCGTATCAGGTCATTATCAATTTCCATAGGATTGATAGAGCTCAGCCGAACCCGGAAATCTCCTGGGAGCTCAACGATATCGCGAACCAGCGAGGAAAAAGTTTCATTCCGGTCCATTCCCCATGTACCCAGGTTGATGCCTGTGAGGGTGATCTCCTTAAACCCTGAAGTGACGGCTTGCTGGATATTATGGATAATATTTTCCCGTGTATCGCTGATAGACTTGCCTCTGGCTCTGACAACGGTGCAGAAGGAACATTTTTCATCACAGCCGGTTTGGACTTTGATGAAGGCTTTGGTCATGCCCTGAAAATTTTGCACCGGAATGGTCCTGAATATCCGCTTTTTATGGATATCGGACATGATGATCTCGGTGGAGGCACTTTTCTCCCAGGGCTGGCTGGGATTTAACAGCTTCTTTTTTATGAGGTTAGCGACTTCCAGCTTGTCTGCATTGCCCAGAACGATGTCGAGGCCGTGCATTTCGGAGGCTTCTTCTGGATTCAACTGCGCATAACATCCAGTAAATACGACCAGAGCACCAGGATTGATCGCCAGGGATTTTTTAACTGCAAGACGGGAACTGGTATCACTGCGTTGGGTCACTGTGCAGGTATTGATGACATAGGCATCGGCTTTTTCTTTGCCGTTGACGATAGAAAAACCTTCCTGCTCAAGCAAGGTCTGCATTTCTGCTGTATCGTGCTGGTTGGTTCGGCATCCTAATGTGACGCAGGCTACTTTCATGAATTTAAAAACGTACTCAAAAGTTTTCGGATAATTTTTTCAGATGATCTCTAGTGGTTGCTATCTGCCTCCGGCGGCTCGCTGGTGGCCGAAAGAAATTTTTTAGAGATACTCTTTGCTTCATCTTAGACCATGCGCTGGAGAGGAATCAACTTGTAATTGCATGGTTTTAAATAGCTTCAAAGTCCCACCTTGACCGCTTGGGGTGAGTCTGCTACTATCACCGCATTCAAGCCACTTACGACCTGGGGAGGACGTCACAATTTTCAAGCTCAGGCGTTAATGAATCCTCCTGCTATGCAAAAAACTCAAAAGCAAGTCACAAGTTTTCTGGAAAAATGGTTGGACAAATCCATTCGGCAATATGTCGGTGCGATGGATAAAACAAACAATGGGCATTTGCATGAGTTGATCATGGGAGGCATTGAAAAACCGCTGGTTGAAATCGTTTTAAAGGAAACCAACGGCAACCAGACCAAGGCCGCGAATATTCTGGGGATCAACCGCAACACGTTAAGAAAAAAAATCGCCGAATATCAGATTAAATGCAACGACAAGACCTAGCGGTCATCATTTTAGCGGCGGGCAAAGGCACCCGCATGCAAACTTCTCTTGCCAAAGTTCTTCTTCCTCTTGCGGGTCATCCTCTTCTTCACTATGTGCTTGATCTTTCCTCCCAATTGAATCCTGTTCGGACTGTAGTAGTGGTGGGGCATCAGGCGGATCAGGTCCAGGAAACCTTTGCTGACCGGAAGGTTGAGTTCGTGGTCCAGCGTGAGCAGTTGGGTACAGGCCACGCTGCACAACAGGCTAAACTAAAATTGGAAAAATTTGTCGGGCAGGTTTTGGTGTTGTGCGGGGATATGCCCTTGATTCGGCCCGAAACCCTGTTGCAAGTGGTTGAAGGGCATAGAACGAGCGGGGCAAAGTGTACGATGTTGACCCTTAAAAATAGCGGGTGCCATGATTTTGGCCGGATCATTCGTGATGGAAAAGGTTCTGTATTAAAAATCGTGGAACTCAAGGATGCTTCGGAATCTGAGAAAAAAGTTGACGAATTCAACTCCGGAGTATATTGTTTTGATAATAGATTGTTTTTTAAGGCTTTAGAGCGTATTGACTCTAACAATGCTCAGAAAGAATATTATTTGACCGATACGATAGAATACCTGGTGCGAAATGGGCATCTCGTTCAGGCGATTCAGACCAAAGATGCGAACGAGATACTGGGAATCAATTCTCCCGAAGATTTGGACCGGGCGGAGAGATTGCTGGCAGACCCTCACCAGCTTTAGTAGCTAACTTTATCCTTCCTAATCAGGATTTTCTCAAATGAAAGCCATAATCCTTGCCGCAGGTGAAGCCGCCCATCTCAGTCCCTTTTCAGAAACCCGGCCTATATCCATGATTGGGGTTGCGGGACGGACCATGCTGGATAATACCTTTGCTTTGCTCAAAAGTGCCGGAATCAATGACATCTTTATTGTGGTTGGACATAAGAAAGATAAATTGATCGAACGGCTTCAGCAACAGGATCACAATGGATTGAATCTGCATTATGTGGAGCAAAAACGCAAGCTGGGTATCGGGCATGCGGTGATGCAGGTTAAAAATAAAATATCTCCCGGTGAATACTTTCTGCTTTTGTACGGAGATACTCTGACATCGGAAAACATATTCAGCAAAGTTCAGCAATCTTTTCATTCATTTAAGTGTCCGGTTGCCTCTATTTGTCTGCCTCCTTCTAACCAGATGTTTGGCAATGTGTTCCTGAATGCCCGGATGGAGATCACGAAAATTGTCGAGAAGCCAAAAGGAAATAACCTGGGAAACTATGTCCTGTCGGGAGTGTTTATATTGCCGGCTTCTTTTTTCAAATTGCTGGAATCTTCGGGAAATTCCATGGAGAAGGCATTGAAGAAAGTGGTGGCGGAAGAAGGACTGCGTGCTTCCATGTGGGAAGATGAATGGCTGGATGTGGTTCATCCCTGGGAAATTTTAACCGCGAATAAAATGATTATGGATTCGTGGCAGGAGTCTTCCATTGCTAAGACCGCAACGCTGGAAGCCAACGTAACCCTGCAGGGAATTGTGCGCATTGAGGCGGGAGCGATCATTAAATCCGGCGCAGTACTGGAGGGGCCCTGTTGTATCGGGGAGGGAAGTTACATCGGCAACAACTCCCTTATCAGGAGTTATACCTCTGTTGGAAAAAACTGTTCAGTGGGAAGCGGAGTGGAATTAAAAAACTGCGTGGTGATGGATAATTCCCAGATAGGTAGGCTCTCTTTTGTTGGAGACAGTGTGCTGGGTGAAAACGTGGATATGGGGGCAGGGTGCATGACCGTGAACCGGACAGTGGACTGGAAACCCATCTCCGTGAAAAATGGCAAGCGACCCATGGGAACGGGAATGACAAAACTTGGGGCTTTTTTGGGTGACGGGGTTGTTGTTGGCGCCGGAAATACCCTGCAACCTGGCACGGTCGTCGCACCTGGGAAAATTCTTCCCGCATGCTACTCCGTAACACAAAAATAACAGGGCAAATATGTGTGGAATCAGCGGCGTTGTCGGATTAAAAAATATATCCAATCTTCTTTTTGAGGGGATCAGGAATCTGGAGTACAGAGGCTATGACTCCTGCGGTGTTGCCTTGATGAATAAAACCCGTCTCATCACTAAAAAAGATGTAGGTGGAGTGGAAGAGTTTTACCGTAAACACAATGTCCTCCAGCTAAAAAGCAAGATAGGTATTGCCCATACTCGTTGGGCAACACACGGAAAGGTGACGCAGAACAATACCCATCCTTTCACTTCCCGTGATGGAAATTTTGCGTTGGTTCACAACGGAATTATTTCCAATTACCGTCCTTTGAGGGATAAGTTGCAGAAGGAAGGTTTTAAGTTTTCTTCTGAAACGGATACCGAAATTCTTGCCCATCTTCTGGAGAAGTTTTATAAGCGCAGTCGCAATGTGGAAAAAGCTTTTGTGAAAATGCTGAACCTCATTGAAGGAACCTTTGCGCTGGCGTTTATTTCCTCCTACCTTCCCGAGCAGATTTTTTGCGCTAAAAGGGAGTCGCCCCTGATGCTGGGAATCGGTGATGAGATCAAATTTATTGGTTCCGATTTCAATGCTTTCATCGACCATACCAAAAATGCCGTGATTCTGGATGATGGAGAATATGCCATTCTGTCCCGAGATACCTATGTCGTGAAAAACCTTTTGAGTAAGGAGGAGGTCACGAAACCCATTACTAAAATCGAATGGGACAGTGAGACTTCCAAAAAGGGTGGCTATCCCCATTATATGCTCAAGGAAATTTACGAACAGCCTCAAACCATTTCTAATGCGCTGGACCTGGAGGCCTCAGGACTGGATGAAATTGTTAGTTTGTTTGCAAAATCCAGAAACTCTTATTTTCTGGGTGTGGGAACCACTTTTTACGTTGCGAAATATGCTAAATATGTTTTTTCGCAGTTGGCGCAGGAATTTTTCCCATCTGTCAGTTCCGATGAGTTCATGGTATTGGCCAATGTGAACAAACAGTCCCTGGTTTTTGCCCTTTCACAATCCGGTGAGACTTTTGATACTTTGTCGGCATTGAAGTACGCCAAGTCCAAGGGCGCCCGTACAGCGGCGGTTGTTAATGTCATGGGTTCTTCTATCGCCCGACTGGTCGACAAGGTGGTTCTGCAGGCATCGGGGCCGGAGATCTGCGTGATCAGCACCAAGGCCGCGTTATCGCAAATGGTGATACTTACTGTGCTGGCAATGAAGCTGGCTTTAAAAAAGAAGGTGATGACTCGAAAAACTTATAACCAGCATCTTCGGGCTTTGCAGGAACTGCCAGAAATTATTCAAGGAATTTTGAATGAACGATCCGGTTTTATCCACCGTCTTGCCAGTAAATATTCCAACAGGCATAACTGGCTTTATCTAGGGCGGGGGGTTTATTATCCCATTGCTTTGGAAGCGGCTTTGAAGATGAAAGAGGTTGCCTATGTCCATGCCGAGGGAATGCCCGGCGGGTTTTTAAAGCATGGGACACTGGCTATGATTGATGATGATGTTTCTTCAATAGTGTTTGTTCCGCCGCCGGAAGACAAGGCACTCTACGAATCGACTCTGCACAGCATTGAGGAAATTCGTGCCCGGTCAGGTTTTGTTCTGGGAATTCATTTTAGCGAGCAGGGAAAAAACCAGGATTTGTATAGTGAAGAACTGATCCTTCCCAAGGTGCCGTCTCTGACGGCCCCCCTTATTCAACTGGTCATTGGCCAGCTGTTTGCATATTTTACCGCTACCTCCCTGAAGCGCAATATCGATAAACCTCGATCTCTGGCCAAATCCGTTACCGTTGGCTGAAGAGTTTTTCCTCCATCCCCACTATTTTATTGCCAGGTTTCAAGACGGTCTGTTACATTAATCCCTCCTTATTTTTTCACTTTAATGAGATTTATTTATGTCTGAAAGAACAGCTTTAACAATAGCCGGGTCGGATTCCGGAGGGGGCGCGGGCATTCAAGCGGACCTTAAAACATTTTCTGCCTTTGGGGTATTTGGTAAAACAGTAATCACCTCCATCACATCGCAGAATACCCTGGGGGTCCAGGCGGTGGATGATTTGCCGGTTTCTGTTGTGGAAAGCCAGCTTAAATCAATTCTTGAGGACACTAAATGCCAGGCGGTGAAAACCGGTATGTTGGCCAATGAACAAATTGTTGACCGGATCGCCTCTCTGCTTAAACGTTACAGAGTTAAAAAACTGGTTGTCGATCCCGTTATTTTTTCTTCTTCTGGTAAAAAACTTCTTACTCCATCCGGGGTTGAGATGATGAAGAAACGCTTGCTCCCATTGGCGCATCTTGTGACTCCGAATATCAGGGAGGCTGAAATTTTATCAGGAATAAAAATTCGCCGACTCGCAGACAGAAAACGTGCGGCCCGCGAAATCCTTAAAACCGGAGTGCGGGCAGTGGTGCTGACGGGTGGGCACTTGAAAGGCAAGCCGGAGGACCTGTTTCTGGATAATACGGGTATGGAGATTTTAAGCTCAGAGCGGCTGTCGAAATCGGACCCGCATGGAACAGGATGCGTTTTTTCATCAGCGATTACCGCTGGTCTGGCCTTAGGCTGGCAGACTTTGCCGGCGGTAAAAGCGGCCAAGGAATTTATAGGTCAGGCGATTCTTGCAGAAGTGGTTTCCGGAAAAGGGAAGACTAGTGTTGAGCCATTATCTGCGCTATACCGGGAAAGAGATCAAGCTCAAGCTCTGGAGGAAATGAAACGTGCGATCCGGATATTCCGGGAAGAAAGAATTGGGCAATTGGTTCCAGAGGTTCAAACCAATATTGGCCTGGCTCTGCGCAACGCGAAAAGCCATGGCGATGTTCTCGCTATTCCAGGGCGCATTATCAAAAATGGGGAAGATATTTTCACAGGGGCTGAACCTGAGTTTGGCGGTTCCCGTCATGTAGCCAATATAGTTTTGACGGTCATGCGCCATGATCCGGAAAAACGCGCAGTCATGAATATCAAATATACGGATGCGTTGCTAAAGATATGCCAACGTCTCCGCTTCAAGATTGCTTCCTTTGACAGGGCCGATGAACCCAAAAAAATACGAGTTCGGGAAGGGTCTTCTCTGGAATGGGGAACCCAGCAAGCAATTACGGATTACGGCTCGGTGCCGGATATTATTTATGACCTGGGGGGGATACGCAAGGAAGAGATGATTCGGGTTATTGCTGAAGACATGCAATCATTGATAAAAAAAATCCTGGCAATTCACCAGTTACATAAAAAAACGATGTAAGCAGGAATTTACAGCAAGTCCTTGTCGATCATGATTTCTGCCTGGACTTTCAAGTTCCCCACCCACTCCTGAAACGTTTGGCGACTTTTTTCCTGTTTGACTTGTTGGATGATTTTTTGGACTTGTTCTTTGTCGGGCTCTCCGGCGGCTTCTTTTTCCACTAGTTTAAACAGGTAGAAACGATTTCGCACTTTCGCGGAGGAGGTGTCCTCCAGGTTCATCGCAAAAGCCTTTTCCTTAATTTCTTTGATATTTCCAATCCCCGGAATGGAGTCCGCTCTGCTGAAGGAAGGAGTATGCCGGATACTCAAATCCAGCCCTTCAATGGCTTTTTCCCAGTCTTTTTCCTGCGAAAGTTTTTGTTCCAGCTCCTTGAACTTTGCCAACGTAGCCTTCTGATTGACCTGTTCGGTCAGTGCTTGTTCAACAGTTTTTTTAACTTCTTCCAGCTCTGGAATATGGGCCTCTTTATTGCCGGTAACTTTTAAAATGAAAGACGCCTCCAGGGTATGCACAGGCTGGCTGACCTTGTTCTCTTCCAGATTGAAGGCCGTGTTGAAGAATTCGGGCTGGTCGCCGATTTCCGGGAGACTGTGTTTTTCTCTGGAGAAAAAACCGGTGACATTTGTCTGGGCCTGATTTTTTTCAGCGGCTGATTTCAGGTTGCCGTCATTTTCAGCTTCTTTGCGAATGTGTTTTGCAATTCTTCTGACTCTTTGCCGAGCCTTGATTTTCTTCAGAGATTGGATGACTTCTTCCCGGACGGTCTCCAGTGGTTTAATCCGCTCCTCTTCCCGGCCCTCCAGTTTGATGATGTGGTAGCCAAATGGAGTTAAAACGGGTTCGCTGATTTCATTGATTGCCAGTTTGTCGAGAGCGGCTTCAAAGGGGGCGACCATGGTCCCTTTAGGAAACTCTCCCAGACCTCCCCCTTTGGGCCCTGATCCTGGATCATCGGAGTGCTTTTTCGCAATTTCCCCGAAGTCGGCACCTGCTTTAATTTTTCCCCGAAGTTCTGTTGCCAGGGCTTTTGCTTTATCTTCAGCCTGTTTCTGTTTTTCTTCTGGAGAAGCGTCGCCCTCAATTTCTGATGATTTTATATTGATGAGTACGTGGCTTGCGCGGTAATTTTTCTTAACGCGAAAATCAGCGATCTTGGTCTGGTAATAGTCCTCAATGTCTTCATCCCGAGGTTCGATTTCCGCAAGGTAGGTCTTGGGCTCTAATTTTACATATTCAACCTGGATTTGCGGTGATATCTCAAACTGTTTTTTATTGGCTTGAAAAAAATCACTGAGTTCGGAATCGGTAAAAGTTTTTTCGACCTGGAAGTGATCGTTGTTAAACCGCACATAATCCAGTTTGGCTTTTTCCTCTTCATTGGCGAAGGCTTCACGGATTTCACTTTGTGAAACTTTGGTGCTGGTTCGAAACAGTTTTTCCAGCTTGTCTAAAATCAGGGCCTGACGCTGGTTATCTTCGAAGTCGCGAGGAGAGGTTCGTTGGGACTGAAGATAATTGTCGTAGGTCGCTTTGCTGAATTTTTTCTCATTTTGAAATACTGACAGGCTTCTGATGTGGGAAATCAGTTCCGTATCGCTGACTTTTAAGTTTTGTTTCTCGGCTTCCTGCAACAATAATTTTTTCTGGATCAAAGCTTCAAGGGCCTGGGTTTTTAATCCGAGTTTCTTGATCATATCGTTGGTAAACTGGTTTCTGAACTGTTGCCGGTAAAAATCCACCAGGTTATTGAAAGTGCGGTCATATTCCTGTTGGTAAATTTTTTCCCCTTCAACCGTTGCGATAGCCCCGCCTCCGGAACCGGAAGCACCACCCATTCCCCATGAATAGAAAACGGTTCCTACAAAAGCCAGTATGATGAGCCATAGGATGGACTTAATCATCCATGAATCAGCATGTTCTCGAATTGTGCTTAACATGATATTTCTCTCGGTTCCGGTTAAAAGAAGGTTCCTATACTATAAAACGCGCAAGCGAAGCGCAAGCCATTATTAATGAATGGCTAATGAAGCTTGTAGAAAGCACCTGTTTTCTCGGGGTTGCGCGCGGTCTTACCCTGACAGGGTTGGCGATTATGTGCCGGGATTTGTCTTGCATTTTAAACGCCCCCTTGTTATAAAGAAAGTTGTGGAAAAACAAATAGTTACGTAATTTTTAGAATCTATAAGAGAGGGTCCAGGTGCTTAATTTCTTCTGGGATTTGTTCTCCAACGATTTGGCAATTGATTTGGGAACGGCGAATACTCTGGTAAACGTGAATGGTCAAGGGATTGTTTTGCGCGAACCCTCAGTGGTAGCGATAAACACCACCACCAAAGAGGTGCAGGCCGTTGGTGTAGAGGCCAAGCAAATGCTGGGCCGTGCGCCCGGTAGTATCACTGCAATTCGTCCGATGAAGGATGGCGTGATTGCCCATTTTGAAGTTACGGAAAAGATGATCAGTAATTTTATCCGCAAGGTTCATAATAATCGCAAAACACTGGTACGCCCCAGAGTTGTCATTGCTGTCCCTTCCGGCATTACCCAGGTAGAAAAACGTGCGGTAAGGGATTCCGCAGAATCGGCTGGCGCACGCGAGGTATTCCTGATTGAGGAGCCGATGGCGGCTGCTATTGGAGTGGATCTCCCCGTACAGGAGCCCACCGGAAACATGATCATTGATATCGGCGGTGGGACCACAGAGGTAGCGATTATTTCCATGTCCGGAATTGTTTATAGCAAATCAGTTCGTATTGCCGGAGATGAAATGGATGAAGCCATCGTTAACTATGTCAAAAAGAAATATAATCTTCTGATCGGTGAGCGGACTGCCGAAGAAGTGAAAATTCAAATTGGTTCTGCTTATCCTTTGAAAAAAAGAATGACCATGGAAGTCAAGGGTCGGGACCTTGTTGCGGGAATTCCTAAAACCCTGCTCATCTCGGATGAAGAAGTCCGGGAAGCCCTGACCGAAACCTTCGGTACTATTGTCGAAGCGGTAAAGATCGCCTTGGAACGTACACCTCCCGAACTCGCGGCAGATATTGTGGATAAAGGAGTGGTTGTGGCCGGTGGTGGTTCGCTGATTAAAGGATTGGACACTCTATTAAAGGAAGCGACTGGCCTGCCTATAACCCTTGCTGTCGATCCTCTTTCTGCAGTTGCTTTGGGTGCGGGAAAAGTATTGGGTGATCCCAAACTGCTGAGAAAGATTGCTCTCTAACGGTGCCCAAAAAGGGATTTAAAAACAAAAAAAATATTATTCTGGTTTCCGCTATTCTGCTGTTTTCCCTGGCCTTGATGACCTTGAACGTCAAACAGGAAAAAGGCACCCGCTTTCTGGATTCCATAGTGGGAGTTATTCTCTCCCCATTCCAGAGTTTTTTCACCCAAACCATCCAGTCTGTCTCCGACGGCATAAATCATTATTTTTTCCTTGTTGATGTAGCCAGAGAAAATGATCAGCTAAAGCTTGAAGTACAACGGCTCATAAGCGAAAAAAATAAGCTCAATGAGCGCCTCACCAGCAAAGACCGTCTCTCCAAACTCATGGTTTACGAGGACAACTGGGAGGAGAAGGCCGTGGTGGCCTCAGTCATTGGCAGGGATGCCACCCAGTGGTCAAAGGTGGTAGTTATTAATAAGGGAACGCAGGACGGAATACGGAGTCACCTTGCCGTGGTTACCGATTCCGGAGTGATCGGACAGGTGATCCATGCTGGCCTCAACACCTCCAAAGTTCTTTTGATCGTGGATGGTCGTAGCGCGGTGGATGCTTTGTTTCAGGAAAGCCGTATATCGGGAGTTGTTGTGGGGGCAGGGGAAAATGAGTGTGAACTGAAATTCGTTCCCAACACGGCGGATGTCAAGGTAGGAGATCAGGTGCTTTCCTCGGGGCTGGGTGGAATTTTTCCAAAAGGTTTGATCATTGGAAGGGTATCGCAGGTTTCCAGGAAGAAACAGGGCCTGTTTCAGGATATTACTTTGGTTCCCAGTGCAGACTTGTCGCGTCTGGAAGAGGTTCTAGTCCTTCTGTCTTAGGTTTGTTTATGTATTATTTTGTGCAGGCATTCATTGTGGTTTTTTTGCTTTCTGCCCAGACCACCTGGCTGGAACTTTTTTCCTTTGGCGGTGTTACCCCGGGTCTGGCTCTGATTTGGGTGGTATATTGCGCAGTTCGATATTCCCGCGCAGGCGGAATCGGAGCCGGAATTACCATGGGGCTTATCCAGGACGGCCTTTCAGGAGGATTGCTGGGAGTGAACACACTCTCGAAGAGCCTGATTGCTTATTTTTTTTCCACTCTTAAGGATAAGTTTTTTGTTGAAGGTGTAATTCCCATAGGAATATTTCTCATTCTTTCCTCGATTTTTGATGGCCTTGTATTTTATTTCTCCATGGAAACTATCCTGAAGGGGGAGGTCGCTCCCAGTTTCTTGTATCAGTCGTTACCCGTTTACAGCATCTATAATGCATTGATAGGCCCCTTTATGTTTATGGTATTGGATAAAATTAACGACTGGTTAAAATCGAATAAACCCAATCATTATGCGGGGCTAACTAGATGACCCTGTTTCGTTACGGCACGGAAACCAGTGACGCGATTAAAAAGAAGATACGTGTTTTTGCCATCCTTGTTGTGGTTTCTTTCCTGTGTTTGTGGATGCGTATCTGGTATTTGCAGATTTTAAAGTGGCAATATCTGACAGGACTTTCGGAGAACAACCGGGTTCGAATGGTAACCCTGCCTGCAAATCGGGGAATGATCAAGGATCGCAACGGTGAGACTTTGGTCAGCATTCGGCCTGCTTTCAATTTGTATTTAACTCCTGAGGATGCCCAGGATCTAGATTCTTCTCTGGACAAACTTTCTCAAAGAATTTCCCTGGACCGGAAAAAATTGAAAAAGAAAATGGCCCAGACTAAATCCTTCAAGGAGGTTTTGATAAAGGGAGACATCTCTCGAGAAGAAGTGGCTTTTGTAGAAGAGAATAATATGGGGCTTCCCGGAATACATATCAGGGCTGAGCCTTTAAGAAATTATGTTTTCAATAATTTAGCATCGCACACGCTGGGCTATCTAGGTGAGATTTCCAAGGCACGGTTGGAGAGCCATAAAGATCCATCTTACAGGCAAGGGGACTTTGTTGGTAAAAATGGCCTGGAAAATATTTATGAATCTCTTTTGCGTGGCAAGAAAGGCTACAAAGAAGTCGAGGTTGATGTTTCTGGCAGGGAGCTCAAAACATTACGCAAACTACCTCCCGAAAGCGGAAACAACCTGGTCCTGACTCTGGATGTAAAGATACAAGAGGAATTGGAAAAATTGATGACCGAAACCGCAGAACAGAAGATGAATGGTTCTGTGGTGGTGATGAAGGTGCAGACGGGGGAGATCATTGCCGTGACCAGTAAACCCTCGTTTGATCCCAACAAATTTGCAGCGGGAATTTCCCCCTTGAACTGGAAGGCTCTGGTAACGGACGAGTGGCACCCGCTACAAAATAGGTCTATTCATGGTCAGTATCCGCCTGGTTCTACCTACAAAATTGTGACAGCACTCGCAGGCCTTGCAGAAGGAGTGATCAAACCGGATACATCCATCTTTTGTCCTGGGCATTTCAAGTTGGGCAGGGGGCGGTATCGGTGCTGGAAAAAAACCGGGCATGGGTCTGTAGATTTGCATGATGCGCTGGTGCAGTCCTGTGATGTTTATTTTTATACAATTGGGCATCGGTTGGGCATTGATACAATTGCGGAATACGCAAAACGTTTTGGGCTGGGCAGCCCCACTCGCCTGGGTTTAAGCCGGGAGAAAAGGGGATTGATTCCTACCACCCAGTGGAAATTGTTGCACAAGAAAGAGCCCTGGCAGTTGGGTGAAACTATTTCTGCATCCATTGGCCAGGGTTTTAATCTGGTAACCCCAATACAGCAGGCAGTTTTGATGGCTGCTGTGGCTAATGGAGGCACGCTTCTCAAGCCCTATCTGATAAAGCGTATTGAAGGATCCGAAGGACAAGTGCAGAAAGAATTTTTTCCGGAAATAGTTGGTCAAGTTGGAGTGGATCCTGATCATTTGGAACAGGTTAGAAAGGCCCTGCGCGATGTGGTGAACGGTGCGCGGGGAACAGGAAAAAAATCCCGCATGAAAGATGTTGTTGTTTCGGGGAAAACCGGAACTGCCCAGGTTGTGCGAATGAAATCGAATGAGGAACTGGAGAAGGGCGAGGTCATACCTCTCAAGTACCGGGACCACGCCTGGTTCGTGGCTTTTGCGCCCTATGAAAAACCTGTGATTGCTGTGGTTGTTATCGTTGAACATGGCGGCCATGGTGGGGCCACAGCGGGGCCCATTGCCGGGAAAATCTTCAAGAAATATTTTAAGCTTTACCCGCCCCCGTCTTCTGCTCAAACATTATAATCACCACGAAACTGTGCCCGTCAGTTTGTGTTCAGAGAGCGTTTTTTCTCTTGAATATCGGCTCAAGGTTGAGTAGGTTATTTGCTTGCCGAGACAAATAGAGCGTAATCACTCTAATTCTGATTTTTTATATTCATTAGGGGTTAGTGAATTCCATGGCCATTAAATCCAACGAAATTCCTTTTGTAATGGGGCAGAAAGTGACCGCTAACATTCGCGGTGAGAACTTTCCCGTTTGTGTCAGAGGGTGGCTGAAGGGGCAATATGTGATCACCGACTTGCCTCAGGTGGGAGGGGAAAGCTACCGGGTTGCTCCTCAAACCGGAGTGCAAATCCATTTCATCAAAGACGGCCTGTTTGTCAACTTCAAGTCTTCGGCCAGTATTGCCCTGGCTCAGCCGAATGCACTTTTGATCATTGAATATCCCCGCGCATTTGATCTACATAATTTGCGAAAATTTGAACGGTTTAAGACCAATGTTCCTGTTACGTTTTTTTCTGAGGAAGGTGACAAGAAGTTTGAAGATTCTGGGATTCTTCGCGATATCAGCTCTGGGGGGGCCTTGATCAGTCATACCAAGGAGGTCGCCAAAAAAAAGCTTTTATCTCTATCTGTAGAGCTTCCTACGGGCGGCAGCATTAAACTGCAAAAGGCGGGAGTACAAAATTTGAGGAAAAACCCCAAAAGTGAATCTTCTGCCTATGTAACTGGAGTTAAGTGGAAGGACATTCTTCCTGAGACCGAAGAGGCGATCTCCAGGTTTATTGCCGAAAGGTCAAGGGAGCGCAGGGAAAATCTACGATAATATTTCAGGGCACCTTCAATAATTGGAAATTTTATAAACCGCCCTTTATATAATAATTTCCAGATCCTTTTCTCGCAGACGTTTGATTCGGTCCCTGAGTTCGGCGGCTTTTTCAAATTCCAAATCTTTGGCAACAGAGAGCATCTCCTTCTCCAACTGTGCAATCAACTGTAGAATCGTTTTACCCGATTCATATTCCTCCTCCTCTTCCATTACCGCAAAACCGGGTTCTGGAGTTTCTGCATATTCCATTGAGTCTTCAACAGCTCTTTTAATGGAGCGAGGGGTTATCTGGTTTTTCAGGTTGTAAGCAAGCTGGATTTCCCTTCTGCGGGCCATTTCATCGATAGCGGCTTTCATGGATTTGGTTACCGTATCAGCATAAAAGATAACTTTTCCTGAAATGTTCCTTGCGGCCCTTCCCGAGGTTTGAATCAGGGATGTGGTGGATCGCAGGAAACCTTCTTTGTCTGCATCTAGAATAGCTACCAAAGAAACCTCTGGAATATCAAGTCCCTCGCGCAATAAATTTATACCTATTAAAGCATCGAATTCGCCCAGCCGGAGTTCGCGGATGATCTGGGTTCGCTCAAGAGTTACGATGTCGGAATGAAGGTATTTGACTTTCAACCCCAGTTCGGAAAAATGCTCCGACAGGTCTTCAGAAAACCTTTTAGTCAACGTTGTGATCAAACAACGCTGATTCTTTTCTGCCCGGGAGCGGATTTGGTTGTATAAATCGTCCACCTGACTAGCCACAGGTTTGATCTCAATCTCCGGATCGACCAGTCCTGTTGGTCTTGCGATCAGCTCCACCACCTGATTCTCAGATTTTTCCAACTCGTAAGAACCGGGGGTGGCGGAAACGTAAATGGTGTCGCGGGTGTGCTGTCCAAACTCCTCAAACTTCAGCGGGCGGTTGTCAAATGCCGAGGGCAGGCGAAAACCGTATCGGATCAGGGTCTCCTTGCGGGACCGGTCGCCTTTGTACATGCCCTGTAATTGCGGCAGGGTAACGTGGCTCTCATCAACAACAAAAAGCGAATCTTCGGGAAAATAATCCAGTAGAGTTGGCGGTGGTTCGCCTGGAGTCCGGTTCATGAGGTGGCGCGAATAGTTTTCAATGCCCTGGCAGTAACCGACTTCCTTGATCATTTCCAGGTCAAACAAGGTTCTCTGGTCAATTCTCTGCGCCTCGACAAGGAGGTTCTGACCTTCAAAATAAGCCACCCGCTCAATCAGTTCCTTCCTGATATTTTCCATGGCTTTTTCCCGAGGCCCTTCCGGCATGACATAGTGGCTGGCAGGATAAATGGCGATGCGATCCAGTTCCCGAATTGGTTGGCGGGTGAGAGGATCAAAAGCAGAAATCCTGTCTATTTGATCGCCAAAGAATTCGATCCGAAGGGCTTCATTTCTCTCATAGACGGGCAGAATTTCTAGAACATCTCCCCGAGCCCGGAAGGTGCCGCGTTGGAAATCCACATCGTTTCTTTTATATTGGATTTCCACCAGTTTCTGTAGAGCTTGATCTCTTTCCATGGCCATGCCCCTTTCCAGAAAAAGGAGCATGCCGTGGTAAGCCTCCGGTGAGCCCAAACCATAAATGCAGGAAACACTGGCGACAATAATGACATCCCGGCGTTCGAACAGGGCATGGGTGGCCGAGTGCCGCATTTTATCGATCTCATCGTTGATGGAGGCGTCTTTTTCAATATAGGTATCGGTTTGGGCCAGGTAGGCCTCGGGCTGGTAATAATCGTAATAGCTGACAAAATATCCCACCGCGTTATTTGGGAAAAACGTTTTAAACTCATTGTAAAGTTGAGCCGCAAGAGTTTTATTATGAGCGAGCACCAGTGTCGGTTTTTGTACCTGTTCTATGACGTTGGCAATGGTATAAGTTTTTCCGGAACCCGTTACTCCGAGCAGAGTCTGGGCGCTTGGGCTGGAAGCCAGGCCCTGGACCAGTTTTTCGATGGCCTGAGGCTGGTCTCCCGCAGGTTCATAGCTGGAGTGAAGCTTGAAAGGTTGCATGACCGTTTCAATACTAAAGGGTTTATGTTAAATTATTAGGCTCGTGATTCCAAGGGTGATCCTGTCGACCGACGCAGTCTTCCTTATTTTAACTCAATTAATTTTTTACTGCTCGCTTGAGCGGGTGCGTTTTAGTTATTGAAAATTCCGGACAGATTTTGCTGTTCAGGAAAGGATATTGTGGAAAAAGAAGACGATATTGTTAAAACCGTTTATTTCGGGGATACAGAAGTGACCTTGATCGGAACGGCCCATGTCTCTCAGTTGAGTGTGGACATGGTAGAGGAACATATTCGGAGCGGAGACTACGACTGTGTCGCAGTGGAATTGTGTGATCCGCGCCTGGAAAATCTCACCAACCGCGCCTGGTGGAAAAATCTCGATATCTATCAGGTATTCCGCAAAAAGAAAGCCGGACTCCTGCTGATCAACCTGGCTTTGACTGCCTATCAAAAACGCCTGGCTGATCGTATTGGAGTCGAGGCAGGTCGGGAAATGATTCGAGCCGTTGAGTTGGCGCGCGAGAAAGATATCCGGCTGGAAGTCATTGATCGGGATATATCGACCACCCTTCATCGGTTGGTCACAGAGGTTTCGTTCTGGCAAAAACTTAAAATTGTCGGGGGACTGATAGCGGGAGTGTTTGTCGGAGAAGAAATCAGTGAAGAACAGATCGAAGATCTTAAACAAGGAGATATGTTGCATTCGGTAGTGAGCGAATTTGGCGAGGAGTTACCACAGATCAAGAAGGTTCTGATTGATGAGCGGGATGAGTATATGGTGGGGCGCCTGGCGCAAATAGCGCAGGCACAGGAAGCTCCCAAAAGAGTCTTGGCGCTGGTCGGTGCCGGACATTTGGTAGGCATGCTCCCGGCGATGGAGTCTCCTCCCGATGCGGATCACCTGGAAAAGTTGAATAAAAAACCGCCTCCTAGCCGGGTTGGGTACTTTATAGGTTGGGGCATCTGCGTATTTATTCTGGCAATGTTCGTGGTTGGTTTCCGGCAGTCGCCCGAACTGGGAGAACAGTTGGTGTGGACCTGGGTTTTATTCAACGGAAGCTTTTGTGCTCTGGGCACCCTGATCGCTTTGGGCCACCCCGTATCTATCATTGCCGGTTTTTTCGCCGCGCCTTTGACATCGCTGAACCCCACTATCGGGGCGGGAATGGTTGTGGGTCTGGTAGAATCGTATATGCGTAAACCCAAAGTGAGTGACTTCGAAACTCTGCGCGAAGATATTGGCACCTATTCCATGTGGTGGAAAAATCGTGTTGCCCGGTTGTTTCTGGTTTTCTTTTTATCCAGTTTCGGTTCCATGATTGGTACCTACACTGCCGGCGCTTCTATTGTTACCCAAATTTTGGGCTGAATAATGGATGAACGGACTCCAAAAATTGCTGTCACCCCTCCCTCTTTTTGCAAATCACAATTACTGAAAACCGAACTGTTGGGTCATTTCCCTAATGCGGTTTTCAACGAAAAAGACGAGTACCTTTCGGGTCCCGAACTGATCGATTTTCTGACGGATGCGGATGCCGCTTTAATCGGCAGGGATCCCATCAATGCGGAGCTGATCCGTTCCCTGCCCAAACTGAGAATGATTGCAAAGTATGGAGTCGGGCTGGACAATCTGGACCAGAAGGCGTTGGGCCGCGCAGGGATCGAGCTCCGGGTGACCTCTGGCACCAACAGGAGGTCTGTAGCTGAACTGACATTGGGGTTTATGATAGGACTCTGTCATAATATGTCTTCCGGGTCGGAGCAATTAAAGAGTGGAAACTGGCACCGCGAAGGAGGGCAGGAACTCAGCGGAAAATCCATAGGGATCATTGGTTGCGGCAATGTAGGGCAGGAACTGGTCCGGCTGTTGCAGCCGTTTCAATGCAGGATATGGGTGCGGGACATTGCAGACCGTAGTGAGTTTTGCCGTGAATTTGGTGCTGTGGAGACGGGGTTTGATGAAATCATTGAAGAGGTGGATATTTTAACGCTTCATGTGCCGTTGACTGAAAATACAGAAAACCTTATTGATAAACCGGTGCTGGAAAAAATGAAACCGTCGGCGTTTCTTGTTAATACGAGCAGAGGTCGGGTGGTTCATCAGGGAGACCTTCATCATGCATTGGTTGCAGGGGAAATCGCAGGGGCCGGATTGGATGTGTTTTGGGAAGAGCCTCCAACAGAATCCGAATTTCTTCGGCTCCCAAATTTGATAGTCACTCCGCATATTGGAGGAAACGCCCGGGAAGCAGTTTCAGCAATGGGTAGAGCGGCTATTCACAATCTGGTTAAATATTTTAATTTGTAATGAGTCAGGAATCGAAAGATTACAGCCGTGAAGATTGGCAAGGCCATTATGATGCCAATGATTTGGGCTGGGACCTGGGCCAGGTGGCTCCCCCCTTCGTCAAGCTGTGGCAGGAGGAGAAACTGCCTCTGGGGAAAGTGTTGGTTCCAGGATGTGGAAGAGGGCACGAGGTAATATTCCTGGCGGAAAATGAATTTGATGTTACGGCAGTTGACTTTTCGGCAGGAGCTGTTACTTATTTAAAAAATGCTCTGAAAGAACGAAACCTTGAGGGCCGGGTTTTGCATCAGGATTTTTTCAGCCTGGATGACACCCATGCGGGTATTTATGATCTGGTGCTCGAACAGACGTTTTTTTGTGCTATTTCTCCGAGGCAAAGACAGGATTATGTCCTGAATGTTTCGCGAATATTAAAGCCCGGTGGAATGCTGGTGGGGCTGTTCTATCACACGGATGAGCAGGGAGGGCCTCCCTACAACACCACTCGTGAAGATATTGAAAGGCATTTTTCAAAAAATTTTGAAATTCAGGAACTCGATAAAACATCCCTGTCTGCTGAGCAGAGAAAAGGCAAGGAGTGGTTGGGTGTTTTGAAGGTGAATAAATAATCTTAACTTATGAAGACTACAAAAAAAGTTCATACAGGAATATTTCGGGATGGTGGGGCAGGGGCCTTTGCCAAACGGAGATTTCGTGAAAGAAGAAAAAAGTTAATGGCGAAAGAAGGCCGCCTCATGGCAATTACCGGGGTGCCTTATGGCCCGGGAGGGAAGACGACATGGGCCTATGCTTATTGCCCCACCTATCAGGAACCCGCCATGATGTACCTAACGGGTATCAACCAAAATAACGTCATTCTGTTGCTGGATCCGAATTCAAAAGTGTCTGATGAAATTTTGTTCGTGGATAGCAGGGACCGGAAAATGGAGTTCTGGGAAGGCGTTCGTTTTGGGGTTGGGGACGATCAAAGCTTGAAAGAGGTGCGGTCTGTCACGGGTATCCAGGATGTCCGCGATATTCGGGAGTTCAAGGATGTCCTGAAAGAGCGGTTTTTGCAACAAAAGAAAAAGGCGATGGCAACGCTTTGGCTGGAAGGTACCCGAAAGGGCAAGCCTTGCGCTATCACAACGGATCATAATTACGACTTCAAAAAAAAGCTTGAGGGGTGGTTGCGTTCCTGGAAGGCACCGGCTTTGAGAAATATCATGAAGACGCATTTTGAATTACGTCTGCCGCTGGATAAATATGATGTTGTCAATGCCTTAAAAGCTCAGGAAATAACCGGGAACGGATTTAAGGTTTTGCTGAAAAATTTCAGAGATTTTAAAAACGAGTATCAGGTGCAAGGATTCCTGGAAGGCCAAATGCTAATGCATACTCCTTTTGGTCTTAGTTATCCGTCCATCGTGGCATCGGGAAGCAACGCGACCATTCTCCATTACACGAAGAATGATGACGATTTTTCTAAAAACGAAATGATGCTGATCGATTTTGGAGTTCGCTGGATGACCATGCACGCTGATATCACTCGAACTTTTCCCGTGTCCGGGCGGTTTAATCCCATGCAAAAAATACTCTATGAAATTGTCCTGAAGGCCCAAATTGCGGTGGAGAAAAAGGCTCGGGCCGGAGTGATGATCGACGAGTTAAATAAGGTGTGCTGGGATACAATCAATCAGGGTCTTGAACAGCGCTTCACGGCACTGGGAGGGAAATTTAAACTGCAATATAAGGGTCGGCCGCACGGGGTGAGCCACTTGATGGGCGAGCAGGAACATGATGGCGACCCTTTCCGTAATTATCTCCAACAACCCATGAAGTCGGGCTGGATGATCAGCAATGAACCGGGGTTATATGGGGAGTTTCGTCTTAGCCTGAACGGAAAAACCTACGATGAAAAGATCGGAATCCGCATCGAAGACAATCTTGTCATGACATCAGACGGGTGTATGAACCTTTCCAGTAAGATTCCTAAAACCATAAAACAGATTGAGAAGTTAATGGCCAACAGGAAAGAAGGTTAAACCTCTATTTCCTATTAAAAAAGAAGTAGTCACGCTATATTAGTGGGAGGAAGACCTTAAATAGGGCAATCCTATAAAAATTTTGACCTCAATTGAAGGTTCCCTAATCAGAATGACATTCTATTAATTTCAATGTCCATATGGGAAGCCTCGCCTAAAGTTAAACCTCATAAACCCCAACATGAAACTCCATTCTCCTAAGTTTTTCAACTTTCTCATAAACATATTACTCTCTGTTTCTGCATTAATCCTACTAACTGTTCTTGGAGAAATTCTTCTCCAAATATTGGATTACGACGAGAAAAAAATAATCGGTCCGGACTGGTTTAAAAAGCACGTCACCTATAATTCCTTGGGCTATAGAGATCATGAGCATAGTCTGGCAAAACCCAAGGACACCTTTCGCATTTTGGTGTTGGGTGATTCGATGACTTTCGGCCAGGGTGTAGACAATTTAAAGGATATTATTCCTAAAAAGTTAGAGACTTATTTGAATAAAACTCCAAATAAAACTCGATTTGAAGTCATAAGCTTTGCACACCCCGGCTATCACACCGATAGCGAATTATATGATCTCTATACCAATGGGTTCAAGTTTCAACCCGATTTAATATTTTTGTCTTATTATCATAACGATATTCCTCATGGACCAGAGTTCCTGGGGTGTAACCCCACCAACAAAGACCTGATAGAAGGAGAAGGGGCGTTTAATGAGTCTCTCAGGAGATCGGCTTTATATCAAACTATTAATTTTAGATTTAACAGGCTTTTAGAGAAACTAAAGAGGAAACCATCATTGACGGACTGCATTAATACCAGTTACGCTTCTCTAGGTTGGGAAATGCAAAGGGTCTACTTAGATGCAATTCGAATGGCCTCCACTTTTCGCCAAATCAAGCTAATGATTGGCGTCATCCCCTTAATGTTCAAGTTGGACGAAGAACATCCTATTGGCAGGGAGCATTCCAAGCTGGCAGATTATTGCAAAAACAGAGGTGTGGAATGTATCGATTTTCTGGAAACGGATTTTAAAGGAAAAAAGGCTGAAGATTATATTTTCTCCAAAGACGATAGACATCTAAACGCTGCTGCTGCTGAAATTGTTTCCAAAAGTTTATATAAAAAGCTTCAGCCCTTGACCACCTTCAATCACCTTTCGGTCATCCATCGCATCTTTAGCCTTCGAGAATTACTTGAAGAAAGTAATTTGTCAAAGGAGGTAGACAAAGCTCTTGGTGAAATCGTGGGACACGCTCAGAACCCGGCGCTTCCTATTCAGCTGACCGACGATCAAAAAAAAGTTGAACTCAATTTGTGGAAGTCATCTGGAAATTATATTTTCAACAAAACCCAATTTAATTCTTCCGGAGATAAAAAAGTCACCACATCCCGGTACACATTAGATATTAGCGGCCAATTTATCGACCATGTTTTTAGTGTATATGACCCTCAATCACAAAAAGTAATAACTGAAGACAAGCTCGAGCAACAAGACAAGCACATTAGATTAACGCATGCCCTCTATCGACCCGGCCGGGAAAAGCAAGTGACCCAAATCAATTACCAATTTCTTGGCGAAAAATATGCAGATGGATCAAGAATGATATTTTTAGAGGACGGGATTCCATTTCGAGACCCAAAAATGTTTTTTGCAGAATTAACTAAAATCCCACCCAATCTTGAAGATATTGCGTTGGAGGAGGCAATTCTAAATCAATTTTTGTACTTCTATCACCATTCCTGGGTTAGATTTGTCGATGCAATCATTAATGAGATAATCAAACGAAATCCTAATCCCATGATCCTGCGTGCAATTGCGAAAACCTACAGACAGACCAATCATTTGGAAAAACTCGATCAAATAGTACAAGCGTATCCTCTATTCAACGACATATTGATGGGGACGGCGGGGCAATAAGTCCTGCGAAACCATTGCTAACTTTTGATTAATACAGGCCTGCTAAATAACCACACCCTGGTTTCCAATTTGCACGAGATTCAAATCCTCTCGTCCCGACGGGTGTACAGACTTGTCTGTACGCCCTTTTTATAGGGTTGGTTTCTATTTAATTTCTTTTAATGCGGAAAGCACTTCTTCAATGTGGGTTTTTACCTTAACCTTGGGGAAGATTTTTCGGATCGTGCCTGTCTTGTCAATGATGAAGGTGGTTCGAACAATACCCATAAAGGTTTTGCCGTAGAGTTCTTTTTCCTGCCAGACCTTGTATTTTTGCACCACTTTTTTATCGATATCTGCGAGGAGGGTGAAAGGAAGGTCATGCTTTTCTATAAACTTCTGATGTCTTTCCGTTGAGTCAATGCTCACGCCAATGATGGCGGTGTTTTTGAACTTTTTGTGCTGGTCGCGGAAGTCGCAGGCCTGCGTAGTGCATCCAGGAGTCATGTCTTTAGGGTAAAAATAAAGCACGATGTTTTTTTTCCCTTTAAAAGAACTGAGCTTGATTTTTTTTCCGCCCTGATCAATCGCCGTGAAGTCCGGTGCTTTATTTCCTTCTTTTAGTTCAGCCATAGTTAAGGTAGTTGAGCAAGTAGCTCCTCAATTTTTTTATTTAAGCCCTGCAGGTTTCCCAGAACTTTCTCTTTGGGTTGTCGATCTGCATCTTTGTTGAAAAGCACTCTCGTATCCCCAATCAGGTTTAGTATTAAATTATAAAGCTTTGGGGTAGGGGTTTTTCCTTCGCTGCAAAGGGCTTCAAAGGAAACAACCAGGCGTTGAAGTTTGCCGTCAATTTGCAGCCCTATCATTGAATCATTTTTCAGGGCGGAAGATTTTTCGAGATACCCCCAAACTCCGCCTTTATCCTGAATGACCCCCATGCTGCCTTGTAAATCTATTAATCCTTCTTTACATATATCAGCGGCATAAGCTTTTGGGGTTTGAATTGAGAATAAACCTAATGTGAGAAAAATTATAAGAACTAAAATTTTTTTCCGATCCTTGGGCGAATATTGGGCTGTAATCATCTTTGGACTCCCCGTAGCTTAGGTTCAGTGGGTTATTGAATTAAATTTCTAAAAGACTCCAGGCCCCTTAATTTCTCAAATACAGGGTCTGAATTAATTACTTTTTTTACGCCGGGATTCAGCTTTAGAACGATGTCGAGGTTTTTGATTCCGTCTCCGAGGTCTCCATTCATCACGTAAGACCGGGCCAGCAGTAACCGGTGGGCGATGATATGCTCATGGTTGGGATGAATTGCAAACAATCTTTCCAGAATTGAAATGGTTCGGCTGTAGTTTTCTTTTTTATAGTTGGCAGTGGCGGTATTAAGCAGAGTGGTGAGGTTGGTGGGGTCCATTCTCAAAACCATGGAATAGATTCCCATTGCTCGCTGATACATGCCAAAATGCGCAAAAATCTCCCCTTTTCTGTTCAATGCTTCGGTAGGATCAATGAACAAAATATTAGGATCCAGGGGTTGCCGTTTAGTCGATTCGATTTTTTCAGGAAATTCATCGAGAGAGACCTTGGCGATTCCATTAGGGTCGCCCAGTTTTCCGGCTTTTTCATAGAGCTCCCTGGCTTTGCCCATATGGCCGCGAAGGACCTCTATGTCTCCCCACTCCTGATATCCCCGGCTCTTCAGCTTTTCATCGTCCTTGGCGAATTCAATGAACTGCTCGACGGATTTTTCTGCCTTATCCAAACGCAAAAACATACTATGAACTCCGACAAGAATTTCCTGGACTTTTAGGTCATTCGGGCTCAGGCGGGCGGCTGTCTCCGCCTCAATGATGGCTAAACCGAATTGCCTGGATTGGTAAAGGGATTGGGACCGGCTCAAGTGATATTTTCCTGGAACAACTTTCAGGGGCAATTTATCTGTGGCATCTTTATATATATATTCCCTGAGCAGTTTAGCCGAATTTGCCTTGGGCTGGTCTTGATGGTTGTCCAGAATATGGTTGATATATACCTCCGCCTGTTCCTTATTCTTTCGGGTGGCGTAAAGGTAAGCAAGCTGGTAGGCCGCTTCGATATTGGCTTTGTCGAGTGAAAACGCTTGTTTGAAAGATTTTTCAGCCTCACCATTCTGGTTCAGATAATTAAAAACCATTCCCTGTTCATAAGAGTATTTGGAATTTTTCGGGTCCAACCTGATGCTTTCCGCCAACTCCTTGTTGGCTCTTTCTGCTTTGCCTCTGGCCATCAAGGTCAAGGCAAACTCATAATGCGCCAGAGGATCATTTCGATGTTGTTCTGCGGCGATGATGCAGGCTTTTTCCGAGATCAGGCCGTTGCCAAGTTTCCGGTGGATCTGGCAGAAAGCAAAATGGAGGGCAGGGTGCTGGCGCTCCTTTTTGAATCCGATTAGCAGAGCCTCCAGAGCTTTCTTGGGGTCATCTTTTTCGTTTAAAACAAACGCCTTTAGAACGTCAGGAGTAGCTTCTTTAGGTTGGTTGGTAATTTTCCCATCAAGAATTGAAATGGCTTCGTCAAATTGTTTTTGGGTAACCAAATCCCGAACCTTCTGGTAGTCCGGGTCATTCCTTTCATCAGAGAGGGCAAGGCTCCAGTGTGCGATATCCGGCGGAGGGTAGGTTGCGTTTGCGGAGCCTGATAAGGCTGTTGCGATGCATAAAACGGTTACTGAAACCAAATTTTTGAGAGAAATCATTTTTTTTATTTTCACCTGAAGAAAATTGCTGTGTCAGTTTGTGTTGATTCGTACTGCCCGAGTGGCTTTTCGGGATCGGGATTTCTTATTGCTGTTGAATACCGTACCGGTATTAAAAACTATCCCGAATGCATTGTAGCTCCCGTTTACTTCGTTAGACCATAAAGAGCCGGACCCGTTTTTCTCAAATATGGGGTCTATGTGAATTTTCATTTCACTTCCCGCCTGGGAACTGTTTGTTTTTTCCGGTTCGTAAAGGGTCTTCAATTCTGCTCGGCTAGGTACCTGCCAATCGCTGTGTTGAGCGAATCGTTCATCATTGAGTTGCCGGACATAATCATGAGCCGCACGCCAGTTGAGCCAGTGACCAGAATGAAGATAGGAATCCTTTTTCATCCACATCAGTCCGGTCTTGGTGTCGGTGATTGTGCCATCGTCATTATCCAGATAGCGTTTGTCGCTGGATTCAACAGGAACCGCATAAACGCTCGAACTCAGAACTCCTAATAAAAGAAAGAGTGCTACCAAGAAGACGGTTTTAGATGGATATAAGATTGATTTTGCCATCACCCCATTTGTTCCTTAAGTAATTTGTTAACCATGCCCGGATTGGCTTTCCCTTTGCTTGCTTTCATTACCTGGCCTACCAGAAAACCGAGGACTTTCTCTTTGCCTCCCTTAAACTCTTCAACCTGGCTGGGATTGGCCTGGATCACTTCAGCTACTATTTTTTCTATGGCAGAACTATCGGTGATTTGTTTCAGTCCTTTTTCTTCAACAATACTATCCGCGGATTTTTGTGTTTGATACATTTCCTCAAAGATTCCTTTGGCGATATTGCCGCTTATTGTTCCCGATTCGATCAGTTTAAGCATATCTACCAGTGCAGAGGGTGAAACCGGGCAATCCACGATATCCTTGCCATCCTTTTTCAATTCCCGCAAGAGGTCGCCCATTATCCAGTTGCTGATGGTTTTAGGATGGGGGAACAGGGTCGTGCATTGTTCAAAATAATCGGCCAGAGGTTTAGAGGAAGTCAAAACTCCTGCGTCATATTCGGGGATTGCGTAACTGTTGGCGAAACGCTCGCGTTTTTGTTCGGGAAGCTCGGGAATTGTTTTGCGTAATTTTTCCACCCATGTCTCATCGATCATTATGGGGACCAGGTCGGGGTCGGGGAAATAACGGTAATCGTGTGCTTCCTCTTTGCTCCGCATGGGAAATGTTTCGCCCCGGTCCGAGTCGTAAAGACGGGTTTCCTGTTTTACGGTGTCACCCTGGTCGACCAGTCGGGTCTGTCGGTCCACCTCGTATTCAATGGCTTTCTGGACGAATTTAAAGGAGTTAAGGTTTTTCAATTCTGTTCGGGTGCCAAACTCTTTTTGCCCAACAGGACGAATGGAAACGTTAGCGTCACAACGCAGGCTCCCTTCTTCCATGTTGCAATCGCTGACTCCGGTATACTCCAAAATAGATTTCAGCTCGTTCAAGTAGGCTCGGGCTTCTTCCGCGGAACGCATGTCGGGCTCGCTGACCACCTCGCACAGAGGGACACCGGTTCGGTTAAAGTCGACATAGCTTTTTCCCGGGCTACCTAAATTTTCCCCGTGGATCAATTTTCCAGCATCCTCCTCCATATGAATGCGGGTCAATCCAACCCTTTTTTTAGTGCCGTCAACATTGATGTTGATGTGTCCATTCGTTCCTAAAGGAAGTTCGAATTGGGAGATTTGGTAACCCTTGGGCAAGTCGGGATAAAAATAGTTTTTCCTCGCGAAACGATTCATCGGTTCAATACTGCAATGGGTCGCGAGGCAGGCCCTCATGGATGACTCAAGAAAACGTTTGTTTAATACGGGGAGTACTCCCGGCATTCCCAAACAGACCGGACAGGTGTTTTCGTTCGGGCGAGCACCAAATTCTGTGGGGCAGGAACAAAAAATTTTTGTTTTGGTTTTGATCTGGACATGAACTTCCAGTCCAATAACAGTCTCGTACTTCATGTATGAACCCGCATATTTTAACTTGTTGCCTGCTAAGGGCATTTTCTGAGGTTTTTCAATGGCCCTGATTTTAATCACCCTGAGGGGTTCCGTCAAGCACTGTCCTCACTGGGCTGTGAAACCGCCATCCACCGGAAGAACTGCCCCTGTAATAAAAGACGATTCATCGCTGGCTAGAAAGAGGCAGGTGTTTGCCACATCCTCCGGTTTCCCGAACCGACCAATTGGGTAGGCTTTGCTCCACTCCTGCATCAATGCCTCATCTTTCATGAGATCGGCGGTCATGTCGGTCTCTATCAGGCCGGGGCAAATGGAGTTGGAACGAATGCCCTGACTGCCGTATTCCACCGCGATGGAGCGGCTGAATTGATTCAGGGCTCCCTTAGAGATGTTATAGGCCGCCACCTGGGGAACGGCAATGATACCGAGGATGGAACTGATATGGATGATATTTCCGCTTTTTTGCTCCATCATTACAGGGAGCACCCTGCGGGTCAACCGGAACACAGCCTTCATGTTGATGTTCATCATTTCGTCATACTGTTCATCAGAAATTTCGTGTAGAGGGGCCCCCTTGAAGAGGCCGGCATTGTTGACCAGTATGTCGATGCGGTGGAACTTGTTCAGGGTTTCCTGTACCAGCCGGTCCAGATCTTCGCTTCGAGTCATATCTCCCGAGACCGTCATGGCTCGGGAACCCAGTTCCTGAGCTGTTTCCTTCAGCTTATGTTCTCTTCGACCAAATAAAACTACATTGGCACCCTCCTGATAGAAAGCCCAGGCGCAGGCTTGACCAATTCCTGATCCCCCGCCGGTGATGATTGCCGTTTTGTTTGCGAGTCGCATTTCACTCTCCAATATTTAAAAAAATAGGACAAAGGTATGTATAATAAGTCGTTGGTGTTTTTACCATCATAATCCAAGTCTTAATGTCTTTGCCAGTTGAATCAGTGTTTTCCATTAGCGGGAATCAATCATGAAATACGCATATTATGGTTTTGGGGCTTTTATCGGGTTTGTCTGCGGAATAGGCCTCAACCTTATTTTTTACTGGCTGGACCAGTCTGGGGTGAAATTTGCCGGTTTTCTGATCCAGAACTTCGGTTTTCTGGGAAAATATCTCCTCGAACTGATCAATGCCCTGCCGGTTATCGGGGCGGCATTGGGGATTATTTTGATAAAACTCCTGTTCAACCGGGAACTGACCGACCACCACTAGGCCAGCGTGACGCTGGACCCAATGGGCCATAGCTCTATCTGGTTAGCAGTGACTCATCTCGGCTCAACGAGCCATTGCCCAGTTGCCTCCCCTGCTATAAGGGGGTCAGCGGCACGCTGGCGGCTAGCAGTGAGTGGGGAATTAGTGATAGAATGAAGATCGGAATAACTATCAGGTGGGATCAAGATGAGTCAAAAGTTTAACGAAAATATTTTAAAGGCTATGGAAGGCGCCCAGGAGGCGGTGAAAATATGCAAGCAGGCTATGGTTGATGCCAATGATGAAAGTTGCCGGGCCATGTATTCTGCGATCCAAAAGGATTGCGAGAAACATATTGAAATGTTGAAAGGAGAGATAGAGCTTCATAAAGTCCAAAAGAAATGGGATGGCTGAATGCGTATTTTGATTGTAGAAGATGAGAAAAAAGTTTCCGGGTTCATTAAAAAAGGCCTTGAAGAAGAAACGTACGCTGTAGATGTTGCCATCGATGGGGAAGAGGGGTTGCTTTTTGGCGAGCAGAATCAGTACGACCTGATTATTCTGGACCTCATGTTACCTAAAATTGACGGACTGGAAGTTTTATCCACTCTGAGAGACCGGAAGATCGAAACCCCCATCCTGCTTCTCACAGCTAAAGACTCTGTGGAAGACAAGGTGACCGGTCTCAATAAAGGAGCTGATGATTACCTGACCAAGCCTTTTGCGTTTTCGGAACTATTGGCCAGAATTCGCGTCCTGCTTCGAAGGGGAAAGGTCGAAGCCAGGACGACACTGGAGATCGCCGACTTGACCCTGGACCTGGTCAGTCACAAAGTGAAACGCGAAAACCAGGAAATTGAACTTACTGGAAAAGAATACAGCCTGCTCGAATATTTCCTGCGCAATCAGGGGAAGGTGCTGACGAGAACAATGATCGCCGAACATGTATGGGATTATAATTTTGATACCTTTACCAACGTGATCGATGTTTACGTCAATCATTTGAGAAAGAAAATCGATAAAAATTACTCCCAAAAGCTTTTGCATACCCTCCGGGGCGTTGGATACATCATGAAAGAATAGTCATGGCTTTCAAATCCATTCGGTCCAGGTTGACCGCCTGGTACGTCACATTACTGGCTATCATCCTCATTCTATTCAGCGTTTTTCTCAATTATTTCCTTTCCAAACGCCTTTACGAAAGTGTCGATAATTCTTTGACCGTTTCGGCCACCGTTGTGGCCACCTCGGCGGTGATGAAATTCAACCGTTCGCCGTTGCCCGGACTCGACCGGTTTTTCGATCAGTTTATGGGGGCCGGGAACCTCAACAAGTTTTACAGAATCTATGATGGTTCCGGCAATGTCGGGTCTCGATCCAAAAATATTGATGCCTCCAAGTTCCCGCTATCCCAGACGGCTTATGCCGATGCGCTTAAGGGATTAAACTCCTACGAAACATTTCTCGTGGATGGTGATCATCCTATTCGGGTTATCACCATGCCCATCATCCGGGAAAAGAAACTGATCAACCTGGTTCAGGTAGGGACTTCGCTGGAAGCGGTGCAGGAAACTCTGGGAAACTTGAGGATATTCCTGTTTACCGCCGTTCCTTCGGTACTTATTCTGGCGGCGTTGTTTGCGCGGTTCATGGCCCGGCGGGCATTGAAACCTATATCCAGAATTATTCAAACCGCCCGGGATATCGGGCAGGGGCAGGAGTTGAACCAACGCATTCCTGTGCTTAGAGTTCGAGATGAATTGGGCCAATTGGCACTTACCTTTAACGAAATGATGGACCGGCTGGAAAACTCCTTCGCCCAGATGCGCCAATTCAGTAGTGACGCTTCGCATGAGTTGAGAACCCCGTTGACAGTTTTAAAAGGGCAAAACGAACTGGTGTTGAGCAAACCGCGTGACCCGAAGGAATATCAGGAAGTGATTGCCAGCAACCTCGAAGAGGTCAACTATATGTCCAAAGTGCTGGAAGATTTATTCATCCTCTCCAAGTCCGATGAGAACCAGATTCATCTGAACTGCAAGCCGATGGACCTGAGAGACCTGGTGGAGGAAGTGTGCAAACATGCCGAGGTGTTGGCCGGTGATAAAGACATCCGCATCATCATTGCATTTCTTGAGTCGGTGAAAATCAACGGCGATGAAGTGCGGCTCCGGCAAATGGTCTGGAATATTTTGCACAATGGTATTAAATACACGCAACCGGGAGGCGAATTGAAAGTTTCGCTGCAGGATGAAGGAGAGTTTGCCCTGCTGTCGATACAGGATACGGGTATCGGAATACCAGAGAAAGACCTGCCTGCTATTTTTGACCGGTTTTACCGGGTGGATAAAGCCCGGTCACGGGATGAAGGGGGTAGCGGTCTGGGACTCAGCATCTGCAAACACATTGCCGAAGCTCATAAAGGTAAAATAGAAGTCGAGAGCAAATTGAATATCGGTACCCGTTTTAAAATCCGTATCCCCAGCACTACGCGTGCGGCGAATATGGAATAGCCCGTTAAGCGACCAAACATCTTTGCGCAGTTTGAAGCCAGTCTCTTGGCAGGGGAGGCAAATAGCAAGAACTCATCATGCCGAGACAACTATTTGCTAGCAGATTAAGCAATTGCTCATTACCACCGGGCGTTGCCCGGCGCCTAGTGGAGTTGGAGGATGACGTTTTTGACCTGGGTGTAGTTTTCCAAAGCGTGGATGCCCATTTCCCTGCCAAACCCGCTTTGTTTGTAGCCCCCGAAAGGTGCCGCAGCATCGAAGATATTATGGCAATTCACCCACACCGTACCGGCCTTAAGTCCCTTTGCAACTTTGTGGGCCTTGTTGATGTCTTGAGTCCACACGCTGGCCGCCAGGCCATAAATCGTATCATTGCCACGGGCGATGACTGAATCGAGATCTTCAAAAGGTGCGGCCACCACCACCGGACCAAAAATTTCTTCCGCTACGATTTTCATATCCGGTGTAACATTTTCGAAAACGGTGGGAGCAACATAACATCCCGATTGCATTTCTCCACCGGGAGCGTTGCCGCCTGCTCGGGTTTTGGCTCCTTGCTGTTCACCGGATTGGATATAACTCAATACCCGTTCCTGTTGTTCCCGGGAAACCAGGGGGCCCATATCGGTATCGGGACACATCCCCGGTCCGACTTTGATATTTTTAGCCAGTTCGGAAACGCGCCCTATCAGATCCTCATAAATATTTTCATGTACCAGCAGGCGAGAACCTGCTGCGCAACACTGCCCATGATTGAAAAAGATGGCGCCTGCTACTCCCTGGGCGGCCATTTCCAGATCGGCATCGGGGAAAACGATACTGGGCGATTTGCCTCCCAACTCCAAAGAAACCCGTTTTAAGTTTCCTGCGGAAGATTTGACGATCTCATGTCCCACTTCGGTGCTTCCGGTGAAGGCGACTTTATCGACATCTTCATGGCGGGCAAGTGCCTCACCCGCATCGCCGAATCCAGTGACGATGTTGACCACTCCATCCGGAAACCCCGCTTCAGCGAACAGGTCTGCGAGATACAAAACGGATAACGGTGTCTGTTCTGCCGGTTTCAAGACCACGCAATTACCGGCGGCCAGGGCCACCCCTAGTTTCCAGGTAGCCATGAGCAGGGGAAAGTTCCAGGGAATGATCTGGCCTACCACGCCCATTGGTTCGCGCAGAGTGAAATCAAGAAACTCGGCACCTGGCGCATAAGGAACACTGATGTCAATTGTTTCACCATGAATCTTCGTCGTCATTCCGGCGTAATAACGAAAGTGGTCTACGGTGAGCGGTACATCGGCGGCACGGGCGATGGCCAGGGGTTTTCCATTATCCAGGGTTTCCAGTTGTGCGAATTCTTCGGACCGTTGTTCGATCAGGTCCGCCAGCTTCCAGAGCAGCTTGCCTCTTTCCGAAACGGTTATTTTCCTCCAGGGTCCATTTTCGAAGGCGTTTCGCGCCGATTTAACGGCCCGGTCGATATCTTCCTTTTCCCCTTTGGGTGCGCGGGTCAGGACTTTGTTGTTTGAAGGGTCCAGGACCTCAAAAGTATCTCCACTGGCAGAGTTTACTCGTTTTCCATCAATCAACAGTTTTTGTGGAGAGGAGAGAAAATCTTTTATCGCTGAAAGCGGTTCCGGTATGGTTGCTATGGTCATGGCTGTCTCCAAACAGGCTGGAAAATTAATACAGGGCAATCCCTATTTAATAAACTTTAACTATATTCCAATTATTATATTGATCGGGAAGGAAATAAAGAGTTTTTTGCAATTAAGAAGAGATGTGGGAAACCCGGATTTTGAAGAGCTCAGAATTTTGACTGAAGAAGTAAACCGAACTCTACAGATTTTTCAGCCTTTGTGATCGGGCAAGGTCGGTGGCTGACCGGGCTTGTGAATTCCCAGTTTCATTTTCAGACTCGGATTGGACTTCAACGTCGACGCCATCGATTCCCGCGAAAGCGGAAGCGGAGAAAGACGAAGGGTTGTTGGCTCCGCTGATATTTGTTGCCGGGCTGGAATCGTTTGACTCTGAATTACCCTGTTCCTGGGTATCCTGCTGGCCCGGAGGGGTGAAAGTCTCACTGCGAATTGAAGAAATTGGGGAAGAGTTATCGCTGGATGTGGTGCTGACCCCACCGAGTCCGTTATTAGTTCTTCCACTTGAAGGTTGTGTATTGAAGTTCTGTGCCAGTTCTACACCACCGATATTGTTAGCGTTTCTTGCAAAGGAACCAACCTCAGGGACAGACGGTTTTGGCTCGGCTTTAGCTTTCTGTTTAGGCTCTGATTTAGTTGTCCGCTTGGATTGTGGTTTGGGTTTGACGGCGACGAGTTTGAGAGTCATCTTTTTGCTTTTGACTTGCACCTTCATTGCTTTTTTAGGGATGTTCATTTTGTTAGGGGACGGCAATTCCATGGTTTTTGGCGGGATCACTTTGCCGGGGTTGATATCAACGTTTCCGCCTTTTGCGCTCAAGGTTCCATATACGTTTGTGTTGGTGCCCCCTTTAACAACTATTTTTCCACCGCTTGCCCAACTTGAGATGGCATCCGCGTTGACCCGGGAACCTTTGTTGATGAGGGTGCGGTAAGAGTTTTGTGCGTTGCCTTTGGCGTCGCCACCTATATAAGCACTTCCCTGACCGGAGTGCGCGGAGACATCAACCAGTGCTCCATCACGTAATTCAACATTTCTACCCGCAACTCTTACAACACCCCCCTTTTGTCCCATCCATTTTCCGGAAGCATCGAGTTGGCCGGAGACATTCACTGTTCCTTTGTCACCACCATCCAGGATGATAGACCCTCCCTTGTTGGTGGAAAATGTTTTAGCCTGGATGATGCCATCCATGTTGACGATCTGGTCGAGAGCATTTTGCGCTGTTGCTACCTGCAGGGTGACGATACCGCCATCGGCATAAATTTTTCCACTATTGGAAACCAGGGCATCGAGTTCTTCCCCATACATTCCGGTGGCCTTTTTAATTACAGTGTTATTAACACCCAGGTTAATCAATTGGTCGCCATACAGGTCCAGAGTGAAAGTATTTCCCGAAACCAGGCTGACCTTTCCCAGTCGAGCATTAATGATTCCAGAGTTGGAAACGCCCGGTGCCACCAAAGCCACCAAGCCTCCATCGGCAACCGTGATGTTTCCCTTGTTGATGACGACACCCGATGAGCTGTTAGAAGGACGGTTGAAATCTATCTTCCCATTCATGAAATCCCAGTTTGAGATGTCTGAGGTGGTTGCGATAAGTCCTCGAACATCGACTCTGGCCGTATCCCCGAAAATCACACCATTAGGGTTGATCAATACAACGCGTCCGCTTGACTTCAGTTGGCCCAGTATAGAGGACGCCTGATTCCCGGTTACCCGGTTCAGGGTCAATCCATTTGAAGACGGTAGCTTAAATTCAACGGTTTCATTGGCCTGAATGCTAAATGATCGCCAATCGATAATTGCCTTATCAGAACCCTGAATGACATTGAGCTGCTGGGTATTAGGTTGGTTTATTTGGACATCGCCTGCCTGCACGGTAGGGTCTGTTGGTAATGCTGATGATGAATGAGCAAAAACCAGTGTAAAGCTGAAAAACCCTATGAACACTGTTAATATTTTTCTGTAGTTCTTTTTAGTGTTAGTTCTTTTTGATTTCACTTTGCTCATTGTATGAATTCCTGATCAATTTTCGTATTCATCGAAATATCAGTACAATATTTATGCCATAGTCTGAGATTGCGGCAAAAAATCATACAATTGCTTATTTATAATGGGGTTAAATAGGCTATCGAGAGGAGGATAATTTTTCCAGGCGTCTAAAATATGTGTATAATAGTAGACGATTTGTGGAAGTTATTAAAATTTTACTACTTTGGGGGGGTGTTGGTCCGGTATCGGTCAAATTGCCAGCGGCGGCTTGCCCACTAGCGTGGGAGGCTGATATCAAGAGCTCGGTGGGCCGAGACAGCCCTTTGTTCGCCAGCAAAGTTTATTGCGCACGGGCTCTCCGCCCTCTAGCGAGGGAAGCGGGTAGCAAGGGCTCGTTGGGCCGAGGTGATTTTGCTAGCTAGAGAGGCTATTGCTAGTTGCCAGCGGCAGTTTGCCGCTATTGGATCCAGACGAGGGGACGGTAGATCCAGGCTTTGTCGCCTGATGCGTCTTCGATGTGTACCCAATTGTTCTCGATTTTAAGGACTTTCATGGAAAAATATTTGTCTACAGGTGCCCATTTCACTTTAGGGAATTTGGTGCCGGGTCCTGTTCGGAGATTGGTTTGATTGTTTTTGATGGCGGCGCACTTATATTTCTGGGTGGTGAGGGGTGCGTGGACCCAGTAACTGTCTCCGTCCAAATCTTGCACCTGCTTCCAGTTATCCTTGGTTGCTAACAACTTAAAGGGCATGTATTGGAACACCTGCCAGAGCTTTTCATACTTGGTGCCGGGCCCTGTTCTTAAATTGGCTTTTTCGCGTTTGATGCAAAGAGCCATCGCGGGGCTTGCCAAAACGAATAATAGAATCAAGGTAAATATCGAAACAAGTGCTTTAGTCATAGTGTTCTGTTGAGAGTTACCAGTGAGCGGAGTAACGAACCTGAAGCAGGAAACGGCAATATGTTATTCTGTGGGTGTTAAGGAAGAAGCTTGTTTTTTTCCATTCGACCATTGTTCTTAAGCATAACAAATTATTTGGCCTTCATCCGGTTTTTCTTTTCTCTCAAAGGGAAACTTTCTTGATTCAAATATTGACATTTCTACAACTGGTTTTAATCGTGGGGGTAGTCGTTTACCTGACTGTGAACCTGGTTTATCTGGTTCGCCTTGAACCGGTTTCACGTAAGCTGGATGACCCGCCGATGGTGTCGGTCTGCGTTCCCGCGCGAAATGAAGAGCGGGGAATCCAGGCTTGCCTGCTGTCCCTTTTAAAACAGGATTACCCCAACTTTGAAGTGATCGTGGTGAACGACCACTCTACAGATCGTACCGGTGAATTGATTTGGCATCTGGCGGAAAAAGATTCCCGCCTGATCGCATTGGAGGGGGCGGATCTGCCTGAGGGTTGGCTGGGGAAACCCTTCGCTCTGTATCAGGCTTTCCAGAAGGCAAAAGGAGAGATGCTGTTGTTCACCGATGCCGATCCTGTTTTTGAGCCTCACGCCCTCAGCACCGCTGTTTTTACGCTACAGGAACGCGATCTGGATGCCTTGACATTGATGCCCAAAGCCGAGTTCGGTTCGTTCTGGGAAAGGGCGGTGCAACCCGTTATATTCGGATTCATCGCCTCTTTGACACGTTTTAAAAATGTGAATAACCCGGATCACAAAAGCGCGATGGGATTCGGCGCGTTTCTGATGTTCAAGCGTTCCGCTTATGAAACCATTGGTGGGCACGAGGGCGGAAAGGCCGATGTGCTGGAGGATGTGTTGATTGCCAAACGGCTGAAAAAGGCCGGACTCAAACTTCTCGTTGCTGATGCCAAGTGTCTGTTTTCCATTCGTATGTATTATGGGCTACGTGAGATATGGACTGGCTGGCGAAAGAATATGTTCCTGGCCATGAAACGATCTGTCACCCGCGCCATATATTATGTTTTCATGGTGCTGGCATTTTTGCTGACGCCTTATCTGGTTCTGGGTTGGAATGTGGTGGTCGGAACCGGAGCATTGTGGCAAGGACTCTCCCTGTTGGGAGTGGTCATGGTTTCTGCGGCAACAATAAAAACCTGTGATGAACTGGGGTTGGAACGCAAAAATGCCTGCCTGTTCCCAATCGGTGCAGTCGTTATGGCGGCTATCATGCTAAACTCCATGATCCAGGTCCTGATTTTTTCCCGTACCGAATGGCGGGGCCGGGTTTACCCGGTTGCCGATCCACCCTGAATTCAGGGGAATAATTTTTCAACCTTTTTACTCTGAATACAAATGGACAATACTCCTCGACTATTTATTAAAGCCGGTCTTATCTATGCCGTGATCGGGGCTCTGTTGGGTATCACCCTGGCTGTTAACCCATCGCTTTCGCACCCGCTCCGGTTTATCCATATCCATCTGAACCTGGTTGGGTTCATGACCATGATGGTGGCCGGCGTGGCCTATCATGTGCTTCCCCGGTTTAGCGCAAGAACTCTGCCCTGGCCTGCAGGAATGAAATATCATTTCATTTTGCAGAATGTCGGGCTCATCGGCATGGTTGCTGTGCAGAGTTTTGGTGACTGGAAGGGAGGACCGCATCAAGCGTACTTTATCTTTTTTGCCATCCTCACCGGGTTGGCGTTTGCGATCATGTTTTACAATCTCTATTTTGTCCTCTCCTCAGCCGAGGAAGGGCCGCCGCCAACAGAAATTACCGGAGACATGAAAGTGGGGCCGGTGATAGATCAGTTTCCACAGGCCTTGAAGATTTTTGTCGGGAGTGGATTCGAGGCCCTGGCTAATCCAACAGCCCGGAAAACCTTTGCCAGAGTGATATCGATTGACAATGCCTGTGAAAAACATGGTGTGTCTTCCGTTGAGTTTCTGGAAAAACTCAATAAGGAGATATTCGCAAAAGAAAATTCCGCCGAGTCAGATGAGGCCGGTTCATCCGGGCAGGAAATTCAGCGCGGGGAAATGTGTGAAGGGGATACCCGGGTCGGTAGCTTGATCAAAACCTATGTCACCACCAAAGCTGTGTTCGAAAAGCATTACGGAGAAAGCTGTTTCTCCTGTCCCGGGCAGGTTTTTGAAACGGTGGCGCAAACCGCCAGCATGCATAATGTAGACTTGGAATTGATCCTGGGGGAAATCAACGCAACGATCCAGAATGAGTTGAAGGCCGGTGAATAAACGGTCACCGGTGTCCAGGTCAGTCAGTTTCAAGGCTTTATTTAAAACTGTTAGTTTTTGCAGTTGGTCTTGCCAAAACGGCCCCTTGTGGCCGTAGTGATACAGATTTGGCCTCCTTCCCCCGGTGACCAATTTTTCTGGTGGTACCGAACGGCCCAAACAAAGACTTTATATTGGCTTAACTTGCTGGCATTGAGAGCAGTCTTGTAGTTCCATTCGTAAAAATCGTCAGGGAGCCCCTTCCATCCGATGATGATGTGCTTGCCATCAACTCTGTACCACTCCACTTTTTTAACATCATCGAGAAAGGTGATTCCTTTAGCCGGTTTCTTGACCGCCAGTGCCGAAGTCGGGATAAACCAGAGAGCAAGAACCAAAAGGCCTGCTATAACTTCTTTTGATCTTTTCATAATCAGCCTCCTAAAGAAGATGACTAATAGTGATGAGATAAAAATTTCCCTCTTTTTCTATGTAAGTATAGCAGTTTTATTGCCGATCCGAAATCGAAAAATTTGCACCCAATATCCGTTGTAATAAAAGGGTTTATGTGGTTTGTATTGGCTGTTTTTTCTGGGGAGGTCCTGAATGAAGAAAGAAATATGCTTTACGGGGTTTGTTTCAAGGGGATTTAGAGAGAATTTATAGGTAATTCTTTTTGAAGTCGACCCCGCGATTCAGAATGAACTGAAGGCGAGTTGGGTCAATGTTACTTGGCTGGAGATTAATATTTTCGGCAGTTGGTTTTTTCAAAACGGCCCCATGTGGCCGTGGTGATACAAATCTGGCCACCTTCACCCGGTGACCAATGTTTCTGGTTGTATCGAACGGACCAGACATGGACCTTCTGTCGGCTTAACTTGCTGGCCTTGATCGCCGTCTTGTAGTTCCATTGATAAAAATCGTCAGGGAGCCCTTTCCATCCAACGATGATGTGCCTGCCATCAATTTTGTACCACTCCACTTTTTTAACGTCATCGAGAAAGGTGATTCCTTCATACGATTTCCCGGCCGCCAACGTAGAAGTCGGGATCAACCAGAGGGAAAGAATTAAAAAACCCAACATAACTTTTTTTAGATTTTTCATATTGGTTCCTGAAAAAAAGTAATAGATAAGGGGTAGGGGCATCCCTCATTATTTCTATTTAAACTAGAGCAAGATCAGTGCCAGATTGGATGCTGAAAATTAAATTTTCTAACTGCATGTGACTAAAGGTTTTATGGAAGGGGATTCAATTTTCTGTCTCATGCAGGGAGTTTGAAAGTAAAAGATTTTTGGTTTTTTCAAAACAAAAAGCATAATATTTTGTGTTTTTTAGGTGGGTTGCAAAGGGTTCCTTCCCCCCTAGAGGGAGAAGGTTAGGATGAGGGGGAGTAAATATGAAATACATTTTTTGTTTATCCACACAATATCCGGGGCAACACGATGAATTCTAAAAAACACGAATTCAAAGAATATGTTCTGGGTCAACTCCACCGTCGATGCTTATAAAGAGAGAGGTATGCAACCGTTCCGCCCCTCCGCCAAGCAGACTTTAAAAAACTATTACGAAGTTCCCGCCGAAATCCTTGAAGATGGGGGGCAATTTGCTGAATGGGCGCGCCATGCCCACAAAGTGGGCAAGGCTACGCATTAGAGGCATAGTTTCAGGATTAATTATATCTTCCTTTGAATTTCAAACTATATTTATTCCCTCTTGAAGGATTTTGTCTGCTATTTTTCCAAAACCTGAGGAATCAGGGTGTATTTCATTCCTCCATTCATCCTCGTCAATAGTTCCCCGGGTATCAACAACCGTAAAAAAGTCATAATTTTGGGCAACCTCATTAACAGCATCCCTGAACTTATCAAGCAGATGATAAACAATATTTCTTTGGTCGTTAAAATCTGTAATATTTTTTTTCATGAGAAATGGGTGCAACCACGATTTTCCAAACGGTATTAAATCAAAAAGTTCAAACCCCTCATCAGTGGGTAGCATGTCATCATATGTGTGAGTGATTATTTTGATGTTTTGGTTCTTGGAGTAATCGATGGTCAGTTCGCATAGTATTTCGTAGGACGCCTTGATCTGTGATATTTTTAATTCTACCCTGTCGTTATGTATGCAGTTTTCCCATGTACGCTCAGCTGTTTTCTCTCTAATAAAAAAATCGAAGTCAAATTTGCCGACGATATCATTCCCTCCGCCAGAAAATAAAAGGAAATCGAACTCATTATGTTTAAGCCTTTTTATGAGTGAAAACTTTTGTTCTCCTGAAAGCATAGATACCGCCTCGTCTCCGTTGCTTGATGTGTTATAAATAATCAAATCATTTTTATCTCCTAAATGATCGATAATGTTGGCATCCTTTCCAAAGGCTATAAATTTTCTTGGGTATGCAAACCAAGAGTCTCCTTCAGCCAATATTTTCTTTGAACCCTGTGGAGCATTTTCTACTAGTGTCTCAAAATCACGCGAATCTGTTGTATAGGGCATTGGTTTCCTCCTCTGTTAAAATTAAAAACATGACCTCATGGCGAATAGTGGGCCGACCCCTTCTTGTTTGGGGTTGGAAAAAAGGATAGGCTAAATAGCCGCCCTCTAATATTTGTAAGCCGAATTTTTTCCCACTATATCGCTAGAGAAATATAATTGTCAACAAAGGTTTACCCTGTCGATAATATTTGAAAAGCATTGAAAAACCTTTTCATTAGAGCCATAAAAAAGAGCTGTGGATTGGTGCCATATAGCTCTTGTAGTTATGAGAAATGGTTAAAGATGGCCCTCAGGCTCTTTGGCTGGAAGACGAATGCTCTAATTGCCTGTTTTTTTGATTTGCCTTAATTCATCAGGATGGCAAACTTTCCTGTCGACTTCTTTTGTCTTCCGCAATAGGAAAAATTCGGAAATATTTACGCGAACATGAAGAAAGCGTGGAGGTATTACCTGCGGGGAAGAAGGTTTGCATGGACTATGGGTAAAGAGACAATAGCATCTGCCAGTTTGACGGGTATCGGTATGTAGGTCCAGTGTTACGCTGGCTACTGGCTGGGGGGCCTGCCCCCCTTGGCTTCTTGCCAATATTTTTCCAGCTCTTCTAATGGGGTGTCTTTCAGTTCTTTGCCGCGTTTGGCGACTTGTTGTTCGATGTATTGGAAGCGTTGGATGAATTTGTTGTTGGTGGTTCTCAGTGCTTCTTCTGCGTCGATCTTTTTGAATTTGGCGATATTGACCAGCACGAATAAAATGTCGCCCAGTTCGCCTTCGATATCCGCCTCTTTTCCTGTTAGCACCGCTTCTTTAAACTCCGCCACTTCTTCATCAAGTTTGTCGAAAACAGCGGTGATCTCATCCCAGTCGAATCCGTATTTGGCGGCTTTCTTTTGCAGTTTTTGCGCACGCAGGAGTCCGGGCAAGTGTTTGGGTATGCCATCAAGCACCGATTTTCTGTGAGCACTGTTTTTTTCCTGCTTTTTGATTTCTTCCCATTGTGTGACCACCTGTTCCGGCGTTTCCAGGTTTCCTTCCTTGAAGACATGCGGGTGGCGGCGGACCATTTTTTCGCTGATGCCTTCCACCACATCTTTAATGTTGAACTCGCTCCTGTTTTCAGAAATTTTTGCGTGAAAGAGGATCTGGTAAAGCAGGTCTCCCAGTTCGTCCTTGATTTCTTCCGGATTATTGCCGTCCAGCGCTTCGAGTGTTTCGTAAACTTCTTCGATCAGATAAGGCTTCAGGCTTTCACGGGTCTGGACCTTGTCCCAGGGACAGCCATTTTCTCCCATGAGGGTGTCGACAATTTCTGTAAGTTTTTTGAAAGCGGGATCGTTCATTTTTATCAAGCCATGAATTTTAAGATGACCGAGTCGGCGAGAAAGAGTCCTTTCCGTGACAGAGCCATGCGGTTTTGGTTGAGAGTGATCAGTCCATCTTCAAGCAGGGGGTCGATCACGTTGCCGTAAACTTTTTTAAAGGAAATCTGAAACCGGTTTTCAAATTCTTCAATGGGGATTCCCTTAAGACGCCTAAGGCCCAGCATAATGGTTTCGCCCATAGCGTGCAGGAGGTCCAGCTTTTCTGAGGATTCCACCGCTGAGCCTTCTGCCTGTACTTCACGGATATAGCGGGAAGGCAAGTTGGTATTCTTAAAACGCTCTCCATTTAAATAGGAAGAGGCCCCAGCACCCAGACCGAGATAGTCGCCGTTGTCCCAATAATTGAGATTGTGCCGGCACTCGAACCCCGACCGGGCAAAATTAGAAATTTCATATTGCGCTAAACCCGCTGAGGGTAAAACTTCAATGGTTGTCTGCAACATTTCCAGTTGGGTCTCCTCGGGAGGCAGGCCAAGCAGGCCCCGTTCCTGTAATTTAAAGAAAGAGGTTGCAGGTTCAATGGTCAAACCGTAGGCAGAAATATGGTCAGGTTTTTTGTCCAGGGCCTGCAGTAAATGGGATTGCCATTTTTCCGGCGACTGACCGGGCAGGCCAGACATTAAGTCGAGAGAGAGGTTGTCGAATCCGGCCAAACGAGCCCGATCCACAGTGCTGTGGATTTCTTCCACGCTGTGCACCCGTTCCAGAAGTTTGAGTTCGTCAGCATCAAAGGATTGCACTCCGATACTGATGCGGTTGAATCCGGAGGAACGGACTTGTTCCAGAGTTTCCTGTGCCACTGTGGCCGGGTTGGCTTCGACAGTGATTTCACAACCCTCGCTTAGATTGTAATGTTTCTTCACTTTGGCGAGAATTGTGACCAGACTGGCTGGGGGCAAAAGAGTAGGGGTGCCACCGCCGAAAAACACGGTGGGGACCGTTTTGTCAGCCAGTTGAGCGGCGTAATGCTCGATTTCTGACAAAAGGGCTGAAACATAGATCTCCGATTCCTCCTGGTTTTCAGGGTGGGAATTGAAGTCGCAGTAGCCGCATTTGTGCAGGCAGTAGGGAATGTGCAGGTATAATCCCAAAGAGTTCATGGTACTATTGAAAAGTAATTTTTAGAGACACCTTTTTATTTTACACTGTAGATTGTTCTTATTGATATTTAATCCCGGCGATAGGTAATTATGACAGAACCTTTCAAGTCTGGTTATGCCAGTATTATTGGCCGACCAAATGTGGGCAAGTCCACACTTTTGAACTGTTTATTGATGCAAAAGGTGGCAGTGATTTCCAATCGACCCCAGACCACGCGGAACAAGATCACCGGGGTTTTACATCTGCCCAATGCGCAGATCATCCTCGTGGATACGCCCGGAATCCATCAGTCGGAGAGGACCTTGAACGAAATGATGGTGCGGACAAGTGTCAGCACTTTCTCGGATGTGGACCTGCTTCTGGTAATGTTGTCCGCCGATGCGGGATTTTGCGATGAAGATGAGTTTGTTTTAAATTCCATGCGAGGGGTTAAAACTAAAAAAATTCTGGTGATCAACAAGGTAGACCTGGTTGAAAAAAACAGCCTGCTCTCGTTGATGGATGAGATGAACCGGAAATCTTTATTTGAGGAGATCATTCCCATATCGGCGCTTAAAGAAGATGGGGTGGGTGCGTTAAAAGACCTGGTCTTGAATTACCTGCCCGAAGGGCCGGAATATTTTCCTAAGGATATGGTGACGGATTGTCCGGAAACCTTCCTTTTTGGTGAGATTATTCGCGAAAAGATTTTGAAGCTCACCCGGTTCGAGGTGCCGCATGCCGTAGCGGTGATGGTGGACGACATGCAGGAACAGGACAATGGCGTGGTGCGAATTGACGCTACGATTTATACTGAAAAGGATTCGCAGAAAAAAATCTTGATCGGTCAGGGGGGAAGCATGTTAAAAAGCATCGGGCGCTTGGCACGCCAGGAATTAGAAAAACGCCTGGATGCCAAAATATTTTTGAAACTGTTTGTTAAAGTGAAAGCCAACTGGAGAGACCAGAGGCGATCCATACAGGAGTTCGGTTATACCCAATGATTCATTTTAAAACCGATGAAGAAATAAATACCATGAAGGAAACCTGCCGGCTTGCGGCAGAAGTTCTTTTAATGATTGAACCCTATATAAAACCCGGAGTGACCACCGAAAGGTTGGACCAGATCTGTCACGATTATATTGTGTCGCACGGGGCGGTTCCCTCGCCGCTGAACTACCGGGGGTTCCCCAAGAGTATCTGTTCATCAGTCAACGAAGAAATTTGCCATGGTATACCCTCAAGCCGGAAACTGCGTAACGGGGATATTGTTAACCTTGATATCACCACTTACCTGAAAGGGTTTCATGGCGATACCAGCCGCACATTTTTCGTGGGTTCACCGCGTAAAAAATCGGAAAAGCTGGTGGAGGTTTGCAGGCAGGCCCTGCAAAAAGGTATCGAATGCGTCAAGCCCGGTGGTCGGTTGGGTGATATAGGGGCGACTATCCAGCAATTCGCCGAGGGCCATGGTTATTCGGTGGTGCGCGAGTTCTGCGGACATGGGATTGGAAATAATTTTCACGAGGAGCCGCAAGTTCTCCATTATGGAAATTTTGGCGAAGGCGTGGAAATTAAAAAAGGCATGGTATTTACTATCGAACCTATGATCAATGAGGGACAACCGGATTTAAAAATCCTTCCCGACAAATGGACCGCTGTGACTGAAGACAGTAGCCTCTCGGCTCAGTTCGAACACACGATTTGTGTTACCGATTCCGGTGTGGAAGTCATGACCCGCCTCGAGGGCCGGACCCTGTTTTAACCTGGTTTTCTTCTTTGGTAGCGAAGTACCACGACTTCAAGATAACTTCAAAATTGATTCCTCAATAGGCTTTTAGAGTTGAAATATGACTCAACCTCGCCATCTCCTCCTCATAACCCTGTGTGCTACTGCTGTACGTGTTGTATATTTTTTCCAGTTTCAGGATAACCCTTTCTTTGGCCACGTTCCCCGAAGTTGGGACCAGGGGGTCTATTATGAAGGCGGACTTTCCTTTGCGCGCGGGGATCTCCTGGCGGTTGCCCCGGTGCTCGACAATCATTTTTCCCCGGTCTACCAGTATTTTCTTGGGATATTATTTTTGTTGTTTGGTAACAAACTGGAGGTTGCATGGGTTGCTCAGTTTATACTTGGAATTTTATCCACCCTCCTTGTTTACTCAATTGCCTGTAAATTCTCTTCCAGGACAGCCGGGTTAATTTCTGCTCTGCTTTTTACTTTTTATGCACCAAATTGGTTGTATGAAGGGTCTCTTTATCGTGCTTCGTTAATCGTCTTTCTTGAATTGGCGGCGGTGCGACTTTTGCTGGCCGTGGGTGATCGTCCCAGCCGCTTTCTTTTAATGTCAAGTGCTCTGGTGCTGGGATTGTTCATGCAAATACGTTCCAACAATCTGCTGATTTTTCCGGTGGCCCTTTATTATTTATGGTTGCGGATTAATGCTCCAGGGAAATATAAGTGGCTTACTGGTTATGTGTTGGTGGTTGTGATGGTCTGTGCTCCGGCACTTTTCTGGGTTAAGGAAGTGCGGGGACAATGGGGGCTTTACGATAAAAGTGGTCCGGAAAACCTGTTGTTGTCAAACACTCTTGATCACTCTGTCCGAACATACGAGCATAATGAAACGTATCGTGAGGTTTTAAAATCTGTTCCATTTGAAGCGGGCCCGATTTTTAAATATATTCTTAAAAGTTTTTTGGATCACCCGCTGGAGTTTTTAATTCTCTACCTTAAAAAGACGTATTATTACTTCAATAATTTCGAGATTCCGGTCACTCTGAATTTTTACTTGTTTCAGGAGTTTTCTCCTGTGTTGGGCTGGGGAATTCCCTTTGTCGTTATTGGTGCAATGGGTATTGGCGGAGGCCTATTGATGTGGAAGCGAAAAGGCTGGACCCTTCTGCATTCATTTTTTCTTGCGGCCTTTTTGATATTTCTTCCGTTCCTGGTCCTGTCAAGATACCGCTTGTACTCAATCCCTTTTCTTTGCATGTTCTCCGGTTATTTCCTGGTTGTTGCCCAGGAATGGTTGAGAGGAAAAAACTGGAAAGCAATCACCTCTTCTTTGCTCTGCGTGCTGGGGTTGGGTTTGTTGTTTAAAACTAACCCTCTGCCTGAAGGGAAAATCCGGATTGACGACCTGGCTAATATGGGCGCGGCCTATTTAAATAATGACCGGACGGAGGATGATTCCCTGAGCTTCAGATATTACCGGAGGGCCAGTGAATTATCGCAATCTCTCAAGAGTCCACTACAACAACCTCAAAAAATAAGGAGGTTGTTTCACGATTATCATCTTTTTCAAGCTAAGAAATTTATTGAAAACAATGAAGGAAAAAAAGGATTGGATTTTTTGGAGCGAGCATTGGGTTATGATTATAGTGTTTCAAGGACTCATTATGTTTATGCCAATGAGCTTTTGAAGATGGGGATTTTAGAAGGCGCTTTGAGGGAAGCTCTTGAGGCGCTAAGCCTGAAAGCAGACTCGAAGGATGCCCATCTACTTCTTGGAACCATTTACAGCAAGCTTACCTACACACCGTATTGGATGGTGTTTCACTGGGAACAAGCTTTGGGGCAATTGAAAGGCTCGAACCATAAAACTCTGAGCAAAACCTTAATTCAGCTCCGAAGCCAGTTGGGGCTCTCCGACCCAGAAAAGTCGATTGTCAGGTCAGGTGAGAAAAATCAAATCATTGCTTTGTTAAGTCCAAGCCTTTCTCCTCTTACCAGTATTGATTATGATGAGGACAACCGTTCTCCTCAGGAAATTCTGCGTTATACAGGTATGTTGTACCAGCGTCTGCTATTGTTTCCTGATATTCGCAAGGCTGATATGCATCACCAGTTGGGAATGCTTTTTTGGAAAAAAGAGAACCGCTACTCTGCGGCGATACATCATTTGGAAAAAGCCCGTGAGCTGGGGAGGCAATCTTTCAACCTAGCCGAACTAAAAAAGCTCCATATGGGACGCCTTAGCTTTGATGATCTAAAGTGAGTTGGGATATTTATAACTAAAAGGGTTGACTTGTTTGTTCGGTTTGATATTCTTGGAAGAGTGGTTTTCCAAAAGACTTTAAATGTTTAAGGAGGGGTTCTAGATGAAGGTGTAAAGCCCCCTAAATTAGGACCAGTTACTTTTAGAGTTTTCCTGCTTTGAGTTAGCCATCAAGTACTCTCTGGGTGTTAAATCACCAAGTGAGTCATGAGGCCGTTCTTCGTTAT
>Ga0233439_10000566_pt1 | contig 54008 bp, 58 predicted proteins | sample SI_123_September_6_FD_182713 | JGI IMG/M metagenome (GOLD analysis project Ga0233439, IMG submission 182713) | Seawater microbial communities from Saanich Inlet, British Columbia, Canada - SI_123_September2016_100_MG | ecosystem: Environmental > Aquatic > Marine > Inlet | place: Canada: British... | reverse complement strand
CTCTCCACAATAATTATTCAAAACCTATAGTACTGCCGCCACGGTTAGTGGTGGCGGAGGGAGTAGGATTCGAACCCACGGAACTTTCGTTCAACGGTTTTCAAGACCGCCGCCTTAAACCACTCGGCCATCCCTCCTGAATGTTTCGGACTGCGCTTATATTTATCTACTTGTGTATAAAAGTCAAGCGCGCTATTTTGAGGTTTTAAGCTTTATAAATCAAGCAGAACATTCAATTTATGGTGATAAAACCTCGCGTCCCTTTAAATAAGGTCGTATCGCCTCTGGAACAGTAACAGTACCATCGTCGTTTTGATAGTTTTCCAATATGGCTACAAATAATCGACCCGCAGCCAGGCCTGATCCGTTCAAAGTATTGACAAATTCCGGTTTTCCCCCTGTGCGCTTTTTGCATCGTATTTTTGCCCGGCGTGCCTGGTAATCTCTAAAGTTGCTACAGGAAGAGATCTCCCGGTAGGTATTTTGGCTGGGTAACCATACTTCCAGGTCATAAGTTTTTGAAGCCGAAAACCCCAGATCTCCCACACATAATTCCATAACCCGGTAATGCAAATTCAATTTTTGTAAAATCGTTTCCGCATCCTGCACCAGTTTCTCCAGTTCCTGTACTGATTCACTGGCTTTGGAAAACTTAACTAATTCTACTTTGTCAAACTGGTGTTGCCGTATTAATCCTTGAGTATCTTTTCCATAGGAACCCGCTTCTCGCCTGAAACAGGGAGTATAAGCGGTATAGCAAATTGGCAAAGATTCTTCTTCAAGAATTTCTTCTCTATGAAAATTTGTTACCGGTACCTCTGCGGTGGGGATCAAATAAAGAGGGTCATCTGCCATAGCAAATAAATCTTCTTTAAACTTGGGCAATTGTCCTGTGCCGAGCAAGCTTTCCTCATTGACCAGAAAAGGCGGATAGAGTTCTTCATATCCATTTTCCTGGGTTTGCACATCAATCATGAAATTTATCAAGGCTCGTAACAATGCGGCCCCTGCTCCTCGATAAACAGCAAATCTGGCACCCGATATTTTTGCGGCTCGCTTCAGATCGATTAACCCAAGCTTTTCACCAATTTCCACATGGTTGAGGGGCTGAGTAGACAAGCTGGGTTTGCTTCCCCATTCTCGAATAAACTTATTACTCGACTCATCTCGACCATCAGGAATATTTTCATCAGGTAAATTGGGGATGCCCAGTAGTTTTTCATGGATAATATTTTCCAGCCCTTCAACAATCTCATCTAACTCTTTTATGGATGCATTCAGATTTTTTACTTCTTCCATGAGCTGAGACGCATCTTGCCCTTGCTGTTTTAATTTTCCAACTTCCGCAGAAAGTTTCTTTTTCTTATTTTTGAGCTGCTCAGATTCTTGAAGACCTTGTCGCCTTTTATCTTCCTGTTCCAATAAGGCTTCCAAATCATGATCGCTTCCATTGCGGCGATCGAGTCCGGTTTTCACAATCTGAAGGTTTTCGCGGATAAATTTTATATCTAGCATTATCTTTTCTTTTCAATCCTTTTTTCTATTCCCACCAATTTCATTTTCAATATAGAAGGGTAGGTATATTGCCCTTCTAAAGCCTTGAAACGGTTGTAAGCATCTTGAAGATGACCTTCTTCTTCTAAACACGAGGCTACCACAAAATCCATTTCTGACTTAAATCTACTATTGGAGTATTCCAGATTAAAATGCCTGTATTGTTCCCTGGCTTCAGGACAACGATTGAGGGCATATAGAATTTCTATTATTTTAAATTTGGTTTCTTCAGCCCAAGGACTCTTTGGATAATTTTCGAGAAGGATCTGCAGTTCTACCAAAGCTTGATCATAATTTTGTTTTTTATAATAGATCGAAGCAATTCGGTATTGATGATCTCCGTTTGAAAGTTCTTTTTCATAAAAATTAATCAGGTTTTGATATTCAATGATGGCCTGATCGAAATCCTTTAAACCAAACTCCGCAATTTCTGCGATATATTTCTGAGCTTTATATCCAAACGGCCCCTGTCTATTCATTTGCCGGACTTCCTGAAAAAAAACCAGGGCGCGGGTGCTGTTGTTCAAACTAAAATGATGGATTTCCCCCATTCGAAACAACGCTTCCTCGGCTTTCGGACCCGAAGGATGTTTTTTTAGAACCTCATTCAATAATTCCAAGGCACTGTGATTGTGACCTTGAATCCATTCATCATTGGCTTTTTGAATTAAAGGATCGTTTTGTTCGCCACAGGAAACCAGAAAAAGCAGGGCACAAAATATAATGGATACAGTTAAGGCGGGAAAAACTTTTATATACATATTCTAAAAGGCGAAACCTTAGTTTATTTTACTCAACCAGTTTTTCAACACTTACAACTTGATTTGAATCACCCGTGCCTACCAACCTAACTCCCTGAGTGTTTCGACCAATTACAGATATTTCATTGACCTTCATTCGAACAATATTTCCATCGGAAGTGATAACCAAAAGCTCATCACTTTCGGTTACCTGCTGAATGCCCACTACAGTACCAATCTTATCATTGCAGCGAATGGTCATAACCCCTAGTCCACCGCGCCCTTGAACAGGATATTCTTCCAACTGGGTTCTTTTTCCGTATCCATTCGAGGTAACAGTTAAAAGCATATTACCGGGGTGTACGATTTCAGCACCAACAACACGATCATCTGGCTTCAAACGGATTCCTCTCACACCCCTTCCGGTTCGACCTATCGGTCGAGCTTCTTTTTCAGAAAAGCGGATGGAAAAGCCTTTTTGGGTCGCCAAAAGAATGTCACTTTCTCCATTGCAGATTTCGGCGCCAATCAGTCTATCCCCTTTATCAATCGTCAAGCCGATAACCCCACCCTGCCTCGGTTTGCTATAGGACATTAAAGAAGTTTTCTTTACAATCCCACGTTCTGTAGCAACCATTACAAATTTATCTTCTTCAAATTCACGAACGGATAAAATACTGGCTATCGACTCACCTGGTTGTAGACTCAGCAGGTTAGCAATGGATTTTCCTTTTGCGATTCGACTCACTTCGGGAATGGCATAAACGCGCAGCCAATGAACTTTTCCGATGCTGGTAAATATAAGTAGATGACTAAGAGCAGATGCGATAAATAGTTTTTCAACAACATCTTCTTCTTTAAGGTCCATTCCACGAATTCCCTTACCGCCTCTGTGCTGTGCCTTGTAATTATCTGTTGAATGGCGCTTGATATATCCACTTCGGGTATAGACAACAACGGCATCTTCATCGGCGATCAGATCTTCTATAACAATATCCCCTTCATCCGTTTCAGCAATTTCTGACCGTCGCTCATCGCTATACTTGGTTTTAATTTCTATTAATTCATCTTCTATGATTTTTAACTTAACTTCTTCGTTTGCTAAAATATGAAGAAACTCTTCTATTTTTTTGCGAATAACTTCCAGCTCATCAATAATTTTCTGTCGCTCTAGACCCGTTAAGCGTTGTAGTCGCATTTCCAAAATTGCTTTTGCCTGAACTTCTGACAATGCAAATGTAGACATGAGGCCTTCTCGTGCGGTAACGGGATCTTCTGCATTGCGTATGAGCTTTACCACTTCGTCAAGGTTATCCAGGGCTATTTTTAGACCTTCGAGAATATGCTCTTTTTCTCTGGCTTTTCTAAGTTCATATTCTGTTCGAAGTGTTATTACTTCTTTTCGAAATAAAACAAAGTAGCGGAAATATTCTTTCAGGTTTAAAATTTTGGGCTGTTGGTTAACTATAGCCAGGAGAATTACTCCAAATGTATCTTGAAGCTGAGTATTTTTATAAAGGGTATTGAGCACAACCTGACCCATGGTGCCTTTCTTAAGTTCAACTACTACACGAATTCCCTCGCGATCTGACTCATCTCTTAAATCAGAAATTCCCTCCAGCTTTTTATCCCTAACCAGCTCGGCAATTTTTTCTACCAATCGAGCTTTGTTAACCTGAAAAGGCAGTTCGTTGATTATGATTCTTTCCCGGTCTCCCTTTTCCATTGTTTCAATTTCTGCACGGCCTCTGACGCGTATGATTCCTCGTCCCGTCTTATAGGCAGAGATGATTCCGTTCCTTCCCTGGATGATTCCACGGGTGGGAAAATCAGGGCCTTTTACAATTTGCAAAAGGTCATCAATAGAGCAGTCTGGATTTTTAATTACGTGAATGGCTGCATCGACTATCTCAGCTAAATTATGTGGTGGAATATTTGTAGCCATGCCGACGGCAATGCCTGATGATCCATTGACCAAAAGCTGGGGAAAGCTTGCCGGAAGAACCGAGGGTTCTTTTGTTGACTCATCGTAATTTGCGACAAACTGAACGGTTTCCTTTTCCAGGTCGCGCAATAATTCGCCTGTTATCTCCTGCATTCGAATTTCTGTGTAACGCATTGCGGCCGCTGAGTCTCCATCAATGGAGCCAAAATTACCCTGACCATCTACCAAAGGATTCCTTTGTGAAAAATCCTGCGCCAACCGAACAATGGTGTCATAAACAGCTTGATCACCATGTGGATGATATTTACCTATTACATCACCAACAATACGGGCAGATTTTTTATACGGTTTATTAAATACGTTTCCCGTTTCATGCATGGCAAACAAAACACGGCGATGCACTGGCTTTAAACCGTCTCGGATATCAGGGAGAGCGCGACCAATGATTACGCTCATCGCGTAATCGAGGTAAGCGCTTTTCATTTCATCGTCAATATTGATCGGTTCAATTGTTTCTGGCATTAATTTATCTTTCTAAAAAGTAAATTTTAAAAATAAAAAGGATTTCTTTGAAATTTTAAGTATTAAACATCCAGGTTTCTTGCTTGCAGGGCATTTGTTTGAATAAACTCGCGGCGAGGCTCTACCTCTTCACCCATTAAGGTAGTAAATAGATCTTCAGAGGCTACCAGATCATCTGCTCTGACCTGCAAAAGCACTCTCACTTCAGGGTCCATTGTAGTTTCCCACAACTGCTCTGGGTTCATTTCACCCAAACCTTTATAACGTTGGATGTAGATACCTTTTTTAGCCATTTCTAATACCGCTTGCAATAAACCGTGCTTGGAGTCTACAGAAGTACTTTCACCATTATTATTCAAAATAAAGGGTGGGTGGTCTTTGGCCTTTATAGGTTTATAGATTTCCATAATATTTTGAATGATTACAGACTCCATAAACTCTGCGTTCAAGGTAATCTCAAAGTCTCGACCATTATTAGAACCAAAAAAGATAACATTGTAGGTTTTACTGTCTTGGTCGAAGCCAATCGAAAGCGATACATCTTTGAGGTCTTTGTTTAAGTCTACCCTGTCAAAATGATGGCTCGTTTTGACTGTGGAAAAATCTTTTCCTTCTTCGTCTATCTCTAGTAGAAATTCTTTTAACCTGTTATTTTTATCGCTATCGAGATTAATATTATTCTTAAGTTTAATCGGGATATTTAAATATTCTTTTTTGTATTCGAGCTTATTTTTACTTTCGTCATCAATTAACCCATCAAGGATTTGAATTGCTGCCGCAATAACATGTTCAAGTTTTTCAAAATCGCTCCGCCCAACATCCAAGTTGATCAAAACATTTAAAAATGCTTTTGGAATATTATTTTTAACCACTCGATCAAAACATTCTTCAAACTTAAAAAGGTTATCAATTAACTGTTTTAATTCAGGGCCAGAAATAGTTCCGTTATTTTCGCTAGTTGAAATTTCTAATTTCTCGGTCCCCTGCTCCATTAAAAATTGGAACAAAAGTTTTTCATCTTTTAAATATTTTTCTTTTTTGGCTTTTTTAACTTTATAAAGCGGTGGTTGTGCAATATATAAATAACCATTTTCTATTATTTGCGGCATTTGACGAAAGAAGAACGTTAAAAGGAGCGTTCTGATGTGGGCACCATCGACATCCGCGTCTGTCATAATGATAACTTTATGATAACGCAGCTTTTCCAGTTTAAAATCGCTTCCAATTCCCGTACCTAAGGCAGTAATGAGAGTTCTGATTTCCTGATTGCCAATCATTTTTTCAGCTCGGGCCTTTTCTACATTTAATATTTTTCCTCGCATTGGCAAGATAGCCTGGTTCTTTCGATTCCGGCCCTGTTTTGCCGATCCTCCCGCTGAATCACCCTCTACAATATAAAGTTCAGATAGAGCAGGGTCTTTTTCAGAACAATCGGCTAGCTTACCCGGTAGCGAACTTACTTCCAAAGCACTTTTTCTTCTTACCAAGTCTTTTGCTTTTTTTGCTGCTTCTCTTGCTTGTGCAGCACTAATCACTTTAGAAACAATCTTTTTCGCTACCGCTGGCTGTTCTTCAAAGAACTGCCCTAACTTCTCATTTACAATTTGTTCAACAATACCCTTAACGTCTGTATTGCCCAGTTTCCCTTTGGTTTGACCCTCAAATTGCGGTTCCGGTATTTTTATACTTAAAACAAGGATCAAGCCCTCTCTTACATCGTCACCCGTAAGGCTAACCCCGGTGTTTTTGAGCATATTATTCTGAGTTGCGTAGCTATTTACGGTTCTTGTTAATGCAGATCTAAATCCACTGAGGTGAGTCCCGCCATCTCGAGTATTCACATTATTTACAAAAGTGAACATTTCTTCAGCATAGCTGTCGTTATATTGAATCGCTACCTGGAGATCACAATCATCTTTTTCTCTTTCAATATAAATTGGTTCAGGATGAAGAACTTTTTTGTTTTTCCCCAAATGTTCTATAAAAGAAACAATTCCCCCTTCAAAGATAAATTCATTATCTTTTCCGTCTCTTTCATCATGAATATGTATTTTTAATCCTTTATTGAGAAAAGCCAGTTCTCTCAATCTATTAGATAAAATTTCAAACCTAAAATTTAAATCTTCAAAGATTTCAGAGTCTGCCTTAAATCTAATTCGGGTACCAGAAGAGGTGGTTTCTCCCGTAACTTCAAGAGGGGAAAGCGGTTTTCCTTTTTCATATTTCTGCGAGTGAATTTTTCCTTCTCTCTTAATTTCCAAGTGCAAAGCTTCTGACAAAGCATTTACAACAGAAACACCTACCCCATGTAATCCCGCGGAAACTTTATAAGTATCTTTATCAAACTTACCTCCAGCATGAAGAACTGTCATAACAACCTCAGCTGCGGAAATTTTCCTGTCTGTATGCAGATCAACAGGAATTCCTCTGCCATCGTCCGATACGGTTACAGTTCCATCAATATGAAGGATAACCTCTACTTCTTTGCAGTGGCCTGAAATTGCTTCGTCTACACTGTTATCTACCAATTCAAAAATCAAATGATGAAGACCATCAATACCTGTTCCACCAATGTACATGGCGGGTCTTTTTCTAACAGCTTCTAGGCCTTCAAGAATTTTTATATTTGATGAGTCGTATTCTTTTTTTTCTGATGATTCCATAATTACCTGATTAATACTTAAACTAATAAAAAAAAGAACCCTGTTACTAACTAGTAGTAGTAGTAGGGCCTGAAAGTATGTGGAAAAACGATCTAAATTCCCAATTTAAAAGGTAGATTTTTTAGAAGAAGTTGTTATTAAAAGTGCTGCATTTTTAGCAAAGGTGGGGAAAACTTTTACTGTTTGAATTATACCCTATTTTGAGCGTTTTTATAACCTGTTTTTGACATGTTTTATACAGGTTTTCCATTTTCTATGAGGTTTAATATTTCGCGAATTGACGACCGTAAACTATTGTCTTCTTTGATACTATTTGAAATCTTTTTATGGGAGAAAATGACGGTTGTGTGATCTTTGCCACCAAACTGCCTGCCTATTTCTGGAAGAGATGATTTTGTATGTTCACGGCATAAATACATGGCTATTTGACGGGTTGTAGAAATCTCCCGTGTACGCCTTTTGGACTTGATATCGGAGACTTTTATATCATAAAAAGCAGCCACGGTTTTAAGGATATTTTGAACAGTGAAGTTCTTTGATTTATCAAATGTGAAGTCCTTTAAAACTTCCTTTGTAAGTTCCAAATTAAGTTCTCTGTGTGTAAAAGAAGAGTAGGCAATAATCCTTAGTAAGAACCCTTCAAGCTCTCGAATATTCGATTTGATGTTGCTCGCTATAAATATAGCTACATCTTGAGGAATATGTTTTTTATGTAACTCTGCTTTTTTGTATAAGATGGCCACTTTGGTTTCGAGGTCAGGAGTGTTGATATCAGCTGTTAAACCAGACTCAAACCTCGATCGTAGGCGTTCTTCCATGTTATGAATATCTTTCGGATATCTATCGCTTGAAATAACAACCTGTTTGTGGGATTCGTAAAGAGCATTGAATGTGTAAAAGAACTCTTCCTGGGTTCTTTCTTTTCCAGCAATAAACTGGATATCATCGACCAATAAAATATCAAGAGGCCTATACCTTTTTCGGAAATAAGGCATTTTGTCTTTTTTGATCGACTCAATAAGATCTACCGTAAAGCTTTCCGCAGAGATATATCGAACTCTAGATCGGGGGTTGTCTTGGCAAATCTTATTTCCAATAGCATGCAAAAGGTGAGTTTTTCCAAGACCCACGGCCCCATAAATAAATAGCGGGTTGTAAGCTATGGCAGGATTATTGGCAACCGCTAAAGCCGCTGCGTGAGCAAACTGGTTGCTCGATCCGACAATAAAATTAGAAAAATTGTATTTCGGACTTAATGTTTTAGTACAAGCCTCAGGTTCATAAGTCGATTCAATAGGTTGTGGCTCTTCTACTAAAACAGCCCCCTCTTTTTGTTGCCCCATATGGGCAATTTTTTCAGATTCTATACAGAAATCAACCAGAATAGATTGATTGGAAACACTTTTTAAAGTGTCTTCAATCAATTCACGGTAATTCTCTATCAAGCATTTTCTATAGAATTGGTTTGGAACAGCAATTGTTATCAATCCATTATCCAAGTTGCGAGGATAGGTGGGTGAAAACCAGGTTGCATAGCTATCGGGGAGAATAGTCTCCTCAATTTTTTCCAAACACTTTTTCCAAATAGTTTCTTTGGCTTCCATAAATAATTGGAATCAATAAATCGGTTTCAGGGGGGAAATAAGGCGTCAATATATAAAACAAGAGGTATAAATGCAACATCAAAAACCTTTTTAAAAACGCAAATCACTCAACCCGTGTATTAACAAAAGTTTTTGGGCAAAGATTTTTTAAACTTTTTCTCTTTTCCCATTTTCAAAATAATTTTTATCCACTACTTCCCTTTTTTCGATAAAAAACCTCCATTTTCCAACAGCTTAGGAAATTTATAGGTTCCTTCGGTCTACATATAGTAAGGGGATGCTTAATTATTCCTGGTTGAACAGAGCGAGAGTCAACTTTCAAGATGGTTTTATGACTCAATAAAAAAAGAAGCCCATTTTTGCGACTTATCCCTCCAATCTTTTGCGCAAAGGTTTTGAATCCTGCCTCAGTAGGGCCGGAAAATTTCCGGCCCGCCCTTCTTATAAACAAATTTTATTAGGTATTTTTATGAATTGGTTAAAAGGGAAAAAAACTTACATCGTCTCCACTTTAATGTTTCTTGTGTCTTTTTTTAATCTAATTTTTGGAGATATTTCCTTAAACGAATTTTTTTCCAGCGATTCAATGAACCTTTTACTAGAGGCAATGGGGCTTTCCACATTAAGGGCCGGTATAAAACAAAGCCAGCAAGATGCAATTTTTGAAGTAGTTAAAAAAATAAATTTTCCTCACGCAAGTTAGACAGATAATTTTTTCAATCTTTTAGAATATTTATATGACTTTAGAACTGTTTAAAACATTAACCCCCTGGATATCTTTTTTTATCCTGCTGACTCTTGGAACGGTCAGCTGGTTTGTTCGCTGGATGATTAGCGAAAATAACAGAAGATTAAGCGAATTTAGACAAAGCCTGGAAGATATTGAAAATATTATTCGGGAACTAGAACGAACAAGACAAGATGACCAGAAATATATTTTTGAACAATATGTTGATAAAAAAGTTTTCTATATTGCTGTTGGAAAAACTGAAGGACTTATCACAAGGATTTTTAAACAACTAAACGAGCTGAATAAGTCAGTAAACCAGATTGTAGGAGCATTGAATGCAGGAGACCAAAATATCGCCTGAAGCTATTTCAATCAGTTTGCAAGAATTATCAAAGTTAATCAAAGAACTGGGAAAAAATAAAGAAATTGTGCATGGGCTTATCAAACAGTCTCCCGACGATTTAAAAAATCATCGTGTTTATTGTGCCTATACCGGAAAAATAAGTGATGCACTAAAACTAAGAATACAAACTGAAAAGATAGATCCATCACGCCTGCTATCAGAAGCCCTACAGGTAATTGCAATTTATTTAGCAGAAAATAATGAAATATCAGCAGCACATTTTATTGGTGATCATGTTGAAGAAATTGAGGGAAAAGTAATACAACAATGGCGGAATTACCAGGAAATAGAAAAACCAGACGGACAACTGAAAAAAGAATTAAAGACAGCCTCAAACCCTTTGGAAAAAGAAGCTCGGAACAAAAAGAAAGACATAAAGAAAAAGCCCTGAATGATCTGAAGTTTTTTGCGAGGCATTATTTTCCACATCACCTCATTGAAAATTGTTCTTCCATGCATAAGGAAATGTTCCTTCGTTTTCAGGAACATATATTGGACTCTGAATTATCAGGAAAGGGAAATAAAGCAGCGATGGCTGCCCCGCGCGGAAATGCAAAGTCTACACTCACATCATTGATTTTGCCACTTTGGTGCATAGTCGGTTCACGAAAAAAATTTATTGTTATCATTTCAGATACATCGGATCAGGCAGAAGAATTTCTTGAACAAATCAAAACAGAACTGGAAGCAAACGATAGGTTAATTGAAGACTTTCCTGATGCTTGCGGGTCGGGACGAACGTGGAAGGCGGCGAAACTTATTACGGGTAATGGTATTGCTGTTCGTTGTTGGGGAAAAAGAAAACGCTTGAGAGGGGCCCGTCATGGAAACCGAAGGCCCGATCTGGTTATCTGCGATGACCTGGAAGATGATGAAAATATAGATTCACCCGATCAACGGGAAAAAGACCGGAAATGGTTTTTTAAAGCGGTGATGAAAATAGGAGGGCGCTACACGGTATACATTGTTGTTGGAACAGTGCTTCATTACGATTCTTTACTTTCCAGGTTGCTGGTGCGACCCGGGTGGCAAGGAAAAAAATGGAAAGCAGTTATTAAATGGTCTTCCTCCAAACTTTGGGAAAAATGGGAATCACTTTTCACTTCGCGCAGACTGGATGCGGAAAAAAAAGCCGAAAGGTTTTATAAAAAAAATCAAAAGGAAATGTTAAGGGGAACTCAGGTTTTGTGGCCTGAAGCAGAACCTTATTATTATCTGATGACCATGCGCGTTTCAGATGGGCCGGCATACTTCGATTCTGAAAAACAAAATGAGCCGGTGAACCCAGATGATTGTCTTTTTCAGGAAGATTGGTTCCGGTTTATTCCAGAACCTATTTATGTAAACGAGGATTCCCGATTCTATTGTGCCATCGATCCTTCGATGGGTTCTGTATCCAATAAATCCGATCCCTCCGCGATTTTAGTTGGTTGTGTAAACCCAGATGGAATCATAGATATCATTCAAGCCGATATTCAAAAACGTCATCCTGATTCAATTATGGAAATGCTGTTTGAATTTCATAAACAGTATCGATTTGAAAGAATCGTCATTGAAGAGGTCCAGTTTCAACAATTATTTAAAGATCAAGTTTTGAAAGAAGGTACTAAAAGAAAACTATACCCACCCGTAGAGGGAGTGCGACCCATAAGCGATAAAACATTACGGATATCAAAGTTGCAACCTCATATTAAAAATGGGCTTATTCGGTTTAGAAAAAACCAGACCTTACTTTTGGAACAATTAAAATATTTTCCTAAAGCCAGTCACGATGACGGACCGGATGCTTTGGAAATGTTATTCAATTTGATCGACTGTGGCTTTTCTGGACCGCGCATTCGGCGAGTAGTTTGAATATATGAATTTTGATCATTTATTAATTATTAAAACTTTTCAAATTATAGACAGGGAGGGATTGTTTATGAGTCTATTGGTAAACCCAAAGGAACGTATCGTTAACGTTGCTGTTGATGGATACAAAATCAGCCTGGTTTTGCGGCAGTATACGATGAACGAATTTGCCAACTTCATGGAACAACGGTTTTCGTTTAAGCACACCGGAGAGGTGAATGACAAGTCCATGACCGCTCGGGTGCATTTTGTTGATCAATTGCTAGTAGATATTCGAGCTGAAGATGAGGATGGGAGAAAAGAGGAAATCCTTTTCAACGATCCGAAAACAAATGAACAAAAACAACTGACATCACAGGTTCCTAATTGGAAAGAGTTTATTGACGCTTCCTGGAAAATTGCTACCGCTATAAAGTTGGAGCAACAGGCGGCTCAGCTTGAAAGCAATGTCCTAAAAAACTAATTGGCTATCTCCAGGAAAATGTTTCCGGGCTGGAGGTAGAGTATCAAAAGTTTCTTGAAAAGGTTGAAGGTGAAACGGATAACCCGGAATGGAATATTCAAAATCATCCCGCACATAAAATCATTAAAAAATATCCCGTTGGCTTCAACGAATGGGTTAAATGGCTTGAGTTTCTGCTGACTATTCAAAAAGGCGGATACTTGTTTGAACAGGATAACCTTTCCCCTCTCACCTGGAAAGGCTTGGCTCTCTTGCGCCAATGGCAGGAAAATCAAAGCGATTCTTTAGTAAATTAATTTTTAAAAAACCAATAAATTTAAGTCCAACACCCTAATTCATTGGAGGTAGTTATGTGTAAAACAACTGATTTTATTGAAACAGAGAGTTTGCAATGGAATAAAAAGGCTTTGAAAGACATTCGTTTCTTTATGTCTTATCCCGAAATTATGGATGAATGGGAAGAACCTTATCTAGACAAATTAGTCAGGCAGATTGAGCACATTAATATGTTCCGGGAAAATTTCGATCAGAAAAATTATTAATGCGGAGTTTTTTATGCCTGTAAATGTATCGACAAAAATTGTTATGGGATTTCAAGATTGCCTTAATAATTTATCAACTCAGGCTTTTGATGTTTTAAAAACCAGCACGAATGCAGGAGGTTTAGCAAGTTCGTTACCGGTAAAAATAAAAGAACAACCGAATATCGATACATTGCAACAATCCAGACTAAACTCCCAAAGTTTTAATGGCATTCAGGGGTTTGTGGCGAATGAGGCACAAAATCCCCAGGTTGTTCAGGGTTCTATACTTGCGGAAGAAAGTTCAAACCTCCTCTTACCTTCTGCAGGTATGGAATCCTTTACAACCGCAATTGAACCTATAATCAGCGGCAATAGTTTTAATATAAATGGTTTAGCCGTTGATAATTATATTACGCAGGCATTGGAGTTCTGGCTGAATGGAGAACCCGGTAAAAAATTGCAAGTTGCATTTGATGGGTTGTTATTGTTTACCCTGAGTGCAGTGACTAGCATGGCAGAATCTTTTGGCCAGGGACTTGCAGAATTTTCCCGGCTCTCTGTTGAGATAAGTGAATCTTTAAGACTTTCTGGCATTATTCTATTCAAAAAATTTGAAGAAGGAATGCTGGATGCACTTGAAAAACTTAAGGAATTAATCAAAACATTCTTTAAGGATTTTGAAACCGAGATAATTGGTATTGCGGAAGCTAAAGTTATCACTTTAGAACCCACCGTTCAAAGACAAGGTGGACTTAATCCATTTGCCAGTGTTTTAAATAAAAGTTTTTTTCTTTCAAGTCTCATCGGACCGAGTGCTGGAATCAGTTCTGCGCCAAGGATTCCTTCACAACCTCTTAACCCCGGAATAAATATTCCTGGAAAAGAAAGACATATTAGACCCCTGCAAATAAATAATATTAATCAATCAGGAGTGGATAATTTTACAGGAGGTAGGGAAATTGAGTATTTTCAAGTTGAAAATATTATTTTGAATGTTCCCAGTGATTTTAATTCGCGGTTAACAGAACGCCAGTTTTCCATTCAGCTTCGTGATGAAATTATTCGGTTAGACCGAAGGATTAGTGAATAAAAAACCAGATAAAAATTTATTAAGGAAAAATATATGGATTCGTTATTAGAATCAAGCCGCTGGAAAGATAAATATTCCCAACAAGGACTCGAAAGTCCTCCAATACATTGGGAAACCGTTACGCCACATGCTGTGGATAAATTGTCCAAAGTATGCCGGGTAATTTTTGTGGGTGTGCCAGGAGACCTTGAGGTCCAAAACGTTGAAGGCGAAATTATAATCTTTAAAAACTGTCCGGCAGGATATGAAGCCAAAGGATTTTGGGTTCGTGTAGGCACAAACTCGACGGGGTCTTCTGCTGGCGACTATCTTGCAGGCGAATAATGATGAAATTTGCGAGTTTATCTCAAACGGCAACTCCTTCTCCTCTTTTATCTGGATCTTTACTTATTTCAAGTGATGCCCGGAAAATTTTTAAAGTGGATAAAAATGGTAATGAAATTGCCAATTCGATTCCTGTCAGTGCTTTTTCAACGGTAAATCCGCCGCCAGATGGGTTGGCTTTGGATCCTTCCGATAATTCACTATGGGTATCTACCGAATATAATAGCAGTGGAACCTCAGCGGATATTCGTGTATGGAATTTAGATTTCGATACCGGGTCTCCAATCGGTTCTTTTGGTACTAATGAATTTGATTCCGGGGCTTCACAAATTGAAGGAATATGTGTTGATCCTTTTGATTTTACTCTTTGGCTGGTGGCAGACGGCCCTGGGTCCATAAACCTTTATCATTTACAAAGAAATGGTAATTTGATCGCGACCTATGATCTTGTGAGTAAAGGACTTTCCAGTCCTCAGGATGTATGCATTGATCCAGTATTACAACAAATTCTCATAACTGACAATAATCTTAGCTCTATTGTTTTTTTTGACATGGGGGTCAACGTAATAAGGTCTGTTGTTTTGGATAAGCTGGACCCGGTTCCCGTATCGCTGCAAGGCATTTCTTACGACCCTACAAATGGATTTTATTGGATCACATATTACCTTCCAGAAGACTGGATTGTTTTAATTGATCACGAGGGAAGGCCACAGCATAAATTTCCAAATACAAATTATACGGAAATTTCTAACGCTAACCCGACAGGGATAGCGGTAAAAATTTGATTCAATCATCAACGGTGTCACTTATTTGTTTTTTGCATTCGTAACATTCAACGAGGGCCATTATGAAAAGATGGGTAGTATTAATAACGCCTAAATTATAGCAAAGTAATCAAAAATCAGGAATACAAATGGCGATATCGACATCAGTCAGAGCTAATATAACAGTCGGGTTTGATGACCAATTTACAAGCTTGTCTCAACAGGCCTTTGAAGAGTTTAAACAAAATGCCAAAACTACTTTTCAACAGATTTCAGAATCTAGTCTAAAAACCTTTAATGAAATAAATAAGGGATTAAAAGAATTATCGCAAAACCCGATTTTAAATGGCGAGGTTAGTATATTTGATAAAATTAATGAAGTGGTTTTTGACGCATTGGCTCTTTTTGGTACCCTGGGTGTAAATATGGATCGTGTTAGGTCTAATCTCAATGCTATTGGGGATAATGTGAGGATAATTGCGGAAAAATTTGGAAAATTTATTTCGGAAGATTCCCAAAAATCTTTAAAGTTTTTAATTGAATCTTTTAAGAACCTGCGAACAGCCTTGGCTCAGTTTCCAAACAAAACTTTTGAAGCTTTAAAGAGTGGAATAAGAACCATATCAACCTTCATTCGCCCGGTTGTTTCGGGTATAAGGGCCATAGGCCCTGCCGCAATTGCTCTTGTCCCGGCTCTGGCTGTATTAGGCCCACAATTATTAATTGCGGCGGCGGCAATTGGAACTTTTGCTCTTGCCTGGGAAGCGGGAAAGCTGTTAGGTGAGTATAAGGTCGGTGATAAAACCATCAACCAATATGTTTTCGATGCATTCGATTTCTGGCTGTCTGGCGATCTGCTCGCCAAACTTGAAAACTCTTTCGATGGTTTTCTTCTTTTTATGTCGAACTCTGCAAGCAACCTCGCCAACACGTTTATAAATGGCATCAATAACCTGCCACTAATGGTGCGGAGAACCTCCGCAGGTTGTTTTTTCTTAATTAATGCGAGGGTTTAAGGAAGCAAAAAGGAAGAAAATAAGAAATAGGTTTAATGTCTAAGGGAATCTAAACCGAAGGAAACGATATACCATAAAATAAAGAGTGCTCCGAAATTTTTTTTCCTAAAATTTTATCTGCCAGTGTGTATTTTTTTTCTTCTTCAAATTTAGGAGAATCGATTCCACAATGAGGGCAGGTTTCTGCCTGATCACTGACTTCTTTTTCACATTCTCTACAGTTTACAAGAGCCATAATTAATTGAGTAATCTATCGAAGAAAAGGTAATAGACATACCAAAGGCCGGCAAGAATTGAGGAACAAACAAAAATAATCCATATTTTCATAGCAAGAGGTTTTTGTTGCCAAGGAAGAACATCTTTAAAGTATTTTTTGTATGCCCCACATTGTGGACATTCAGCTGCGGTGTCACTTATTTGTTTGCCACATTCCCAGCATTCAATTAAGGCCATATAGGAGATAAAATTAATTTAATAACTGCCCAAAAAATTCTCTAAGTAGCAACCAAAGTGGAACTAGAATTGCTGATATACAAAATATTATCCAAACCTTATCGCCTAAAGTTTTTTCTTTCCAGGGGACCCAATCCTTTAAGGACTGGCTGGCTCCACAATGGGGGCAATGATCAATTGTATCGCTCATTTCTTTATTGCATTCGTAACATTTTATTAGAGCCATGAGAATTCCGAAAGGGTTCAATTATCCCAATTCCAATTATATCATAAAAAATTTTGAATATTTCGAGGCTGCTAAATGGCATTATCAACAACGGTGCAAGCAAATATTTCTGTTGGGCTTGATGATCAATTCACTGATCTTTCGAAACAAGCCTTTGAAGAATTTCAACAAACAGCAGAACGGTCATTTAATGCTATTTCAAAATCAGGACTGAATGTATTTAAAAAACTTAAAGAAGCACAAACGGGTTTAAAATTAAAAGAAAATTCCAATGATCTTAGGGATCTTCTTTCTTCAATTAGTATAGCATTGGGTGCCTACGGGGCTTTGGGAACCTCCGTTGAATTGGTATTGGAAAATTCAAAAAAACTGATAGAGAAGTTCCGAATTTTTAAAGGAGCTTCCTTCAAGCTCATTACTGGGGCTTTGAAAGAATTGGGTGTTCGATTGTTTCTATTTCCTATCTCAATTCTTACTGCTATTGCAACCGGGGTTCGAGCTTTATCGAAAGGTATTGGTTTTGTTTTATCAAGGGTTGTTGCTTTGGGCCCCGCTTTAGTTGCATTAGGTCCCGCTTTTGCAACAGCCGCCGCTGCAATTGGAACGTTTGCCCTGGCCTGGGAAGCGGGGAAGCTGTTAGGTGAGTTTAAGGTCGGCGATAAAACCATCAACCAATATGTTTTCGATGCATTCGAATTCTGGCTGTCAGGCGATCTGCTCGCCAAACTTGAAAACTCTTTCGATGGCTTGATTCTTTTTATGTCGAACTCGGCAAGCAACCTCGCCAACACGTTTATAAACGGCATAAATAACCTGCCTGAAATGGTGGAAGGGCTGGGCCAGGCGATGCTGAATGCTGGCAGTGAGTTGGTCGATTCTTTTGGCAGTGCCGTTCTCGGTAAACTGAAGGAGGTTAAAAATTCTGTCTTATCTTTGTTCGCTGAAATAAAAGCTACTCTTTCGAAAATACCTTCCATCTCTGATGTTACCAGTGGCGTGGGTAATATTATTGATGGTATAGGAGATTTAATTGGCGGGGGCGACTCCACCGGATCATCGGATTCAGGAGGTAACGCTGGTTTTTCTCTTCCCAAGTTTGATACGGGTATAGACCGGGTTCCCCGCGATATGCTCGCCATCATCCATAAAGATGAAGCGGTACTCAATTCCGTCGAGGCCCAAAAGTTCCGTTCCGGCAACCAGGGGGGTGCGGTCATTCAAAATCTCAACATCAATATTCCCCAAGGCATTGGCTTGAAACGAGAACAGTTTCGTCAACTGGCTATGGGCCTTCGAGACGAAATTCATCGTCTCGACCGACGCATGTCTCGCTAGCGGCGAGGCGCCGGAATTTTAAGGTCTATTCTCTAGCGGCCATAACAAAAAGTTCAAGCTTCTGGAATTTATTTTATAAATTAAGCCCCCCTCACCCCGCCCTCTCCCACCGGGGGAGAGGGAGTAGTATTTTTCCTAAAAGTGGGATTGATTATTAATTTTATTAAAACCCCCCTTAATCCCCCCTTGACAGGGGGGAATATAAAAAATCTCCTGCTAAAAGGAGGATGGGTTTAACTATCTGTGTCCATCTGTGGTTGTGGTGTTTCACATTAATCTTCATGTCCGGTCACGGGTATATCGGTGGTTCCATTTTTAAAAACTAAAAATAAAAAATATGAAATTTATCGACTGGTTCAAAACCATTAGTAAAAAAGAAAGTGCTGTCACTCGTGCCATGACTTTATGGCTTCCCGGAGGGCAGGGGGTTTCTCCAAAAACCGATTACCGGTCTCTGGCGAAGGAGGGCTTCACCCAAAACAGCGTGTTGTTTTCCTGCGTTAAAGAAATTTCTTCGGCTGTCGCGGGTGTTCCCTGGTTATTGTTTCGGCGTTTGCCCAATGGAGAACGGCGTGAGGTTTTGAAACATCCAATACTAGACCTGATCGAACGGCCTAATCCTTTACAGGGAAAATTTGAATGGATCGAGTCTGCCGCGAGTTTTCTTTACCTTTCGGGTAACGCATATATTGAATGTGTGGGTCCGGGTGATGGTTCGCCCAGAGAACTTTATGTTCTTCGACCTGATCGGATGCGTGTTGTTCCCGATCCCATTCATCTTGTGAGCGGATACGAATACACGGTTTCGGGACGCAAGGTTAAGTTTTCTACTGAAAATATTCTTCACCTTAAATTATTCCATCCATTAGATGACTGGTATGGATTGTCGCCGGTAGAAGTCGCTGCTTTGGCCATCGACAAACTCAATAGCGGTGATAAATGGAATGCTTCTTTACTACAAAATGCTGCGGTGCCTTCGGGTGCTTTGACCTGCAAACAACGGTTGACTGACGAACAATTTGACCGTTTGAAAACTGAAATGCGTCGGCAGATTCAAGGGGTCAATAATGCGCGCGAACCTCTATTGTTGGAACAGGATCTTGAGTGGAAAGAACTTGGAATTTCTCCCAAAGATATGGACTGGATTGAGGGTTTGAAAATGAGTGCCTTGCAGGTTGCGCAGATATATAACGTTCCGCCTGAGTTGATTGGTTTGGGCCCTGCCACTTATCAGAATCGTAAAGAGGCGCGCAAAGCTTTATATACCGAAGTGGTTTGTCCTTTTCTAAATCGGTTTCGCGATGCTCTTAACAATTGGTTGATACCGCGTTTTTCAGAAAATCTTTTTTTGGATTACAACAAAGATGGCATCGAAGCATTGTCTGAAGATCAGGAGGCTTTGTGGAATCGTGTTAATCAAAGTGATTTTTTAACATTGAATGAAAAACGCCGCATGGTGGGCTTCGATGATGTTCCCGGAGGGGACAAGCTATTGCCTAAAAATATTTCTATTTAATGAAGGTGAATGTTCTATGAAAGAGATTAAATCGTTTCCATTCAAAATGGACGCAATTAATGATGCAGGTGAATTTTGTGGTTACGCCTCAACATTTGGGTCTATCGATCTGGGTGGCGACGTGGTGGTAAAAGGCGCTTATAAAAAAACACTGATGGAGAGTAAGGGTCGGTTCCCTATTCTCGACCACCACGATCCCACCCGCCAGATAGGTTGGAATGTAGAAGCCCATGAAGACGAACGCGGTTTGTTTGTTCGTGGCTTGCTCGACTTAAATGTTACTGCTGCACGGGAACGTCATAGTTTGATGAAAATGGCACAGAACATCGGCGGGCGAACAGGGCTTTCCATCGGCTTTCGCGTTATTAAAGAAGAGGCGGATAATAAGCGTCCTGAAATCCGTCGACTGAAAGAAATTCAACTCATGGAATACAGTGTTGTCACGTTTCCGATGAACCGGCAGGCGGGGGTCATCAGCGTGAAGGCCAAAGAAGAATTGATCGGCCAGTTTTTGAAAAACGCCGTGGGGATGGACCCAGGGCAGACTCGGCTGGCGATTCGAAATTTAAAATCACTCCTTGCCAGGAATAATGAGCCGGGTTCGACCCACTCCATTGTAAAAGGAGCCGATTTTACGGAAAAATGGATGCTGAGGCAATCGCTTCAGCAACTCCTGAATGATGTAAGACAAGCATAATTTACTTAAAACAACCCAATTTACCCTCGTTTGGCCCAAATAATTATGAAAAGGTTCCTTATTATATAGGGACTTTTATAAGGGGCTTGCGGGGGTTTCTTTTTGAAGGAGAATGACATGGAAGAGATCAAACAGCTCGTGGAAGAGCTCAATCAGGCGTTTTTGGAGCACAGAACCAAAAACGACCAGCGTTTATCGGAAATTCAGAAAAAAGGACATGCCGACCCGGTTTTGGAAGAACAGGTAGACCGTATTGCAAAAGAGATTCAAAACCTTACGGAAGTGAAGCAACGCATTGAAAAAGTTGAGACCAAATTGAATCGCCCGGCAATGGCAGAGCATGAAAAATTGGACCCGAACTCAAGTGCAAGAAAGCAGGCGGTGGTGCATTACCTGAGAAAAGGGGAAGGGCTATTATCTGCGGATGAAGTCAAATTACTTTCTTCGGATAGTGACCCGGACGGTGGATATTGGATGACTCCTGAAATTTCTGAACGTGCCGTGCAGAAAGTTTTCGAAACTTCCCCGATGCGTAATATTGCTACGGTAGAAACTATTTCCAGTGATGCATTGGAAATTCCTGAAGATCTTAACGAGGCGGATAGTGGTTGGACCAGTGAGCGTGCAGCTCGTCCAGAAACAAACACGCCGCAGATTGGTGTGCGCCGTATTCCAGTGCATGAACTTTACGCGATGCCAAAAGCTACGCAAACATTGCTCGATGATTCGCGCATTGATGTCGAAACCTGGTTATCGATGAAGATAGCGGACAAAATGTCGCGCATAGAAAATGCTTCGTTCATAAACGGCGATGGTTCTGGAAAACCCCGTGGAATTCTTACCTACACGTCGGGCACCACCAACCCGGGAGAAGTGCAACAAGTTAATACTGGAAATGCCAGCGCACTGACCGCTGATGGGCTCCGTACTCTATTTTATGCTTTGAAAAGCCCATACATACCGAGCGCAAAGTGGCTCATGTCACGAAGTGCGATTGAAGAAGTCTCTAAACTGAAAGATTCGAGTGGTTCTTATATTTGGCAACCTGGTTTTCAAGAAGGTGAACCGCAAACGTTGCTGGGTCATGCCATTGAACGTATGGAAGATATGCCCCAAGTCGCTGCTAATTCTTTATCTGTAGCGTTCGGTGATTTTAGTCAAGCTTATACCATTGTTGACCGGATGGGATTACGTGTTCTACGTGATCCATTCAGTTCCAAACCCTTTGTCTTGTTTTACACCACGAAACGCACTGGTGGCGATGTGACGAATTTCGAAGCCTTTGCCATTCAGAAAACTGCTGCGTAATCACAATCCCCTCCTCTTTCCAGAGGGAAGATTGCTCCTCCCCCGTTAAGGGGAGGGGGGTTCAAATAAAACTTTAAAGGAGAAGGAAATGAAAGATATTAAAAATAATTTTGATGTTGTCAACTCTATTGATCCGGATGACTACATAGCAGATGCAAATGGGGTAGGTGTAGACCTTCGTGGTTTTGATGGATCGGCCATAGTGTTCAGTTTGGGTACGGTTACTGATGGTACTCATACTCCGAAGATTCAGGAATCAGATGATAATTCTAATTGGAGTGATGTTAGTGCAAACGATCAGCAGGGTTCATTGGTTGATTTAGTTTCTGATACCAATCAGCGTGTTGGGTACAGGGGCAACAAGCGATACCTTCGTGCAGTATTAACGATTAGCGGGGCTACCACAGGCGCGCAGTCTGCTGCATTGGTTGTTCGTGGCATTTCACATCTTGCTCCTGTTAATTGATCTTAAATTTTCCCTTTCCCGGTTTGCCGGGAAAGGGGATACCGGGAGTTTATATGAAAATTAAAATGCTTAAAACCCGACAAGGGTCACCGGATGGTATTTCAGTCCACACATATTGCGCGGAAGATATTGTTGAAATTCCTGACGAACTTGCAAAAGTTTTTATTCGCAAGCGCTGGGCCAAAAATATGGAATCTAAAAATCTGGGTAAAGCTCCCGAAAATAAAAGAGCTAGAACCCGCAAAAAAATGGCTAAATAAAAATGGCTTTAAAAATTAAAACTCCACCTTCTCTGGAGCCGGTTACGGTTGCCGAAGCTAAAAATCTATTGCGTATTGATGATGGTAACGATGACACCTTGATCGCATCGATGATTACTGCAATTCGTCAACGTGCTGAAGAATGGACTGGCCGATCATTTTTAACTCAAACCTGGACACTCTGGTTGGATGATTTTTATTTTCGAGCCGGGAACAGGACCAAAAGCTTAAATGGACGAGTCATCGTTATTCCACGACCGCCCATGCAGTCGGTTATATTTATAAAAACTTACGATACAGAAAATTCCGCTTCTATTTTTGATTCGAGTAACTATTTTGTTGATGCTGCTCCATCCCCTGGAAGGATAGCCTTGAATGAAAATAGTTCTTGGCCCACCGCTCTCAGAAAGTTCAGTTCTGTTGAAGTTGAGTTTATAGCGGGCTATGGATCCACTGTCAGTGATGTTTCGGAAGGAATCAAGCAAGGCATGTTGCAATGGATAAAACTGTTATTCGCAAATAAATCCAAGTTATACGAATCTGATGAATCAACTTCAGGGTTATTGGAGATGAATCAGATACCTATACCTCCCCTGGTGCGGATGCTTTGGGAACCTTATAGGCTGGTTCAGCTTTAAAAAATAAATTGATATGTCCATTACTGTTCAACTTGACTCGTTTGAGAAAATTAAAAACTGGTTTAAAAACATTTCCATTGGTTTGAAAAAAGTGGCACGCGCCACAGGCCGAAGGGTTACTAATGAGGCTGAGCAACTTGCAAAAGAGCGGGTGCGTTCTCCAGAAAAAAAACCCGGGAAAAGAGCCGGAGCCTATTTTCAGTCCATCGAATCGGAATTTAAAGACGGCACGGTTTCTTTCATCGGGACTGTGAAAAGCGATTCTCCTATCGCCGGTATTATTGAGTTTGGTAGCCGGCCGCATATTATTAGACCCAAAGGCAATAAAGTTTTGTTTTGGCCGGGAGCTAAACATCCCACAAAAGAAGTAAAGCATCCTGGAACTCCGGCTTTTCGCGTTCTTGGAGATGCGGTAGAAGATGGCGTTTTTAAAATAGATGAAAAACTTGCAGAAGCACTTAAGGAGCAGTTTAAACCTTAGATTAACTTATTTTGTGGAGAGTAGTGGTGACGGATTACACGGCTTTAGGTAATGCCATTAAAACAACCTTACAAAACGATACCTGGGTAGGGAATAACGTTCAAACCATAGAAATTCATAAGCGAGGATTCTCGATTCAGGATGAAAAGGACGCACAGTATTTTTCTAAAGAGGATCTCCCGGCTATTGCTGTTATTCCCAATTCTGGAGCCAAGCAACAGGAAATTCAAACTACCAATGAAATTCGTGAAACTGTTCCAGCGCAGATCGTTACGGTTAACCAAATGCGCAACGCACAAACCGGAATTGAAGAAAATCTTTTGATAGTTAAAAATATTGAACGGATTCTTGATAAACAGAAAAGCTCTACAAATAATCTTGGAATTGATGCTTTCGTGCAAAGCGTTAGCACTACCGATGAGCAATTTAAAAAAGGGGAATATTATTATTTTATTTCTACTACAACAGCCCAAATTGAAATAACAATTCCATTCTAATAATTCATTAAAAATATTAACGAAGACTGCATGCTATTGCAGTTTGAGGATAAAATTATGGTTACAAAAAGAATCACCACAGGGTGGCGTGGGTTTTCCACGATAAAAGAATCTACCTATGGAACTCCGGCAGTACTAGCGACTTCCTTTAATTTTGAAGGACCGATTACCGATGTCCAACCCAATGAGGTTCAGACTGATGAAAATGAGGTGACTGGACTGAATGAACCCGCAAACCAGGAAATTCTCAATTGGAAACTTGATGGCAGCCATCAACAACGGGCCATGCCTCATAATCTTGCGCACTTTTTAGCAATGGTTATGGGAAAAGTCACAACAGATCAACCGGATATTGCCAATGATCCAAGCGTTTATCGGCATTATATCGAGAGAGACTTGACTAGTATTACCCTGCCTTCTTTGACGATGGTGGAGTATGACGGAATTGCTGCAAAACGATTCAGTGGGTTGTTTGGAAAATCTGTAAAGGTTAGTGGCGAACGGGGCGACTTTGTAAAACTCGAAGCTCAGTTCGGTGGTATGGGGAAGGAAGAACCCAGTGTCGATTCTAAGCCCACAGTCGTTGGCGAATCTTATTTGCGTTATGGCGATGTTAACTTTATGCGAGGCGGTTCCCTTTCCGGGTCTGTTGCTTCTGGTGATCTTGCCATTGTTGGTAGCCCCACCTCACTCAAGGGGGATTTACAATCGTTCGAATGGACTATTGATAACCAAGCTCAAACTATTTATGAAATGGGGGATAGCAGCAGCTATGTAAGCCGTGTGGAACGGGGCGATAAGTTCAAACAAAGTTTATCCGCATCTCTGGAAATGCAAGACGATACGCACAAAACCGGACTGATTAACGGCATCGAATATGTAATGAATATTCCCATCACCGGTTCGGTTATTGGCGGAGGATCCGGGTCATATAGTTTTTCTTGCGACATTATTTTTCCCAAAGTAGTTTACAAAGAAGCAAAAAAAGGTCGGGATGGAGAAGTTGTCAAGGTCAATGCAGAATTTCAAATTCTTGAAGATACGACTTATGGTTCAGTGATTGGAAAAATTATCAATGAGCAGACTAGTTATCTAATTTAAAAAATAAAAATGAGGGTTAACCCGAAATTTTATTTATCAATCAATGTAATTTCCAAAATTTACGTTAATTTTCTGCTTTTGGAGTTTGTTTATGAGTTTTGCTTTTTATTTTCCAACGAAAGCATCTTCGATAGTTCAATGGGTACCTGAAACGGTTCCAGATTATCCTGCGCTGGAGCCTGTGGATTTTCCTGAGCAAGTTACCTCAATTACGTCTGGTGGGACCCTTTATGTCCAGGATAAAGGACAATTCCAGGAATTGTTTTCTCTTTCTTTCAGCCGGGTGAGTCAGGTAGACCGGGACGCTGCGTTGGTTTTTTTTAAGACGGTCAAAAAATCGTTTGAAAGTTTTGAATATGAAGACCTAATGGGAACCTTACACACCGTTAGATGGATGAATTCGTTTAATTTTCAATTAGTAATTTTTGGAAAGTATTCAGGATTGATTGAATTGCGAAAACAATAGGAGATAAAAATGTTGGATTGGAGCAATTGTAGGCCGAACGATTTCTCGTTTGAAATTGATGCAGAAGAAATTCAAGAAATTGGTCAAAGACAAATGTTTCCCATAAAAGTTTTTTATAAAGATGGGACATTGGCTTTTATTAAATCTATTCCTCTTCGATCAGAATTTTATTGGCAACTTCGTGAGCGGGAAGACTGGAAAGAGAAATTGATGGCTATTTTAAAGCAACGTTTAAAGGAAGAAATATCCCAAAGGACTCGGTCCAACCAAATGACTATCGATGACAAATTGGAAATTATTGAAACGGGTAAAAAGACAATTGCCTAAATGCCTATTTTGAGGAAAAATAATGAGAACGGATTTTACTACGGGTTTTACAGCAGCCCGAAATAAAAAGGCGAATGCGCCGATCAACCTGATGCAAATCGATTGGCCGGCAATGAATGGATTGTCTGCGTTGACTCTGCGATTTACCGATCGCAAGGGTATAAATATTGATGGAGTAGATTGGTTTCCTCTTGTTAAGGATATGGGGAATATTGATAGACTTGTTACAGCGGATCGTCTTACTTCAAATTCAGGAGCTAGCCTTACGGTTGAAGTTGTAAATGTTCCTGTAAGTTTTTTTAGTTTGGGAAATAGGTTTTCTCATTTGTTTCGGAATCGTCCTCCGGAGGCTGCTACGGTTAAAGTTTACCAATGGTTTGCGGGAGAAGGGCTCGCCGGTTCTGATTTGGCTGAAATTTTTGTAGCTCGTATGGGTGATCCCATCGCTTATGATGAGGCTACTTGTACTTTTGATTTAATTGATATTTCAGAAAGTTATGGTGCAGGGATTTTAGGAAACTCTATTAACCTTCAGGATTACCCGAATGCACCTGAAGATTCCATTGGAATAACTAAACCCATTGTTATAGGGGCTGTTGATGATGCTCCTGGGATACTGGTGCGGAAATCTCAGCAGACCGTTTTGACTTCTGTTGCCACCCCTGGTGGAACGATTTTGACCGTGGCATCAACTGAAAAATTTCCTTCCTCTGGGACACTAGTGGTAAATGATGATGGGGTTGATTACACGAGTATTAATTCTACCCAGTTTTTAGGTTGTAGCGGTATTAATGAATTTCATTATGCCGACGATTCGGTTTTGGAAAAAGTTACAGATCATAGATATTTATTTTGTGATCCGGAATATCCTATCAAACAAATTGCCAATGTGAAGGTTGGCGGGCATCTTGCTGATTCTGGAGATTATTCTACGGATGTAAATTTAGGCGAGGTGGTTTTCAATTCGAAACCCAAAAAATCTGATTCTATTGATACTAAATTTCTTCAAGCGCAGAACGACCAAGTTGGTTCTGGAAATAACGCCGTTGACCCTACAAATGCCACAATTCCTAATAGTCCGACCAATTACGCCAAAATTAATCAGAATAACGATACCCTTTCTTTAAAGCAAACCGACAATTTACCCAATATTGGAGAAATTGGAAAAGTATTTTTAAGGGTTGAACATTTTGTAGAAGAAAAATTACCTAATGATAGTTTAACAGCACACATTACAGGTGTGGGGCAGGTGGGAAACTTATCGGCCCCGGCTGTAGATGATGTGGTGGTGGCCAGCGGAACCACCGATATTACTCATACTCATTTGGATACATTGGGTTTTCCTATTACCGACCCTCAGCATCAACATTCAGAATCTTTGCCCCCTAAAATTACACAAAATGCTTTGTCGGGCGTTGGTGGCCAAGTGATTAATTTGTCATCTGGACAGACACATACTTTCACTTTCGCTGACCCCGGTCCCGGCACATGGGCAACAGCGGAATATGGAATAGCATTTGAATGGACGGGTACCGCTGCAGGCGGATCTTTTAAAGCGGTTTCTGCGACTTCACAGTGTAATTCTTCATTTGGTTATCAACTTTGGTCTATTAGCGGTACAACACAGACTTATTCTACCGGGGGAAATATTGATAATGCCTGCAATACCATCGTTATTGGTCATAATACCAGTTTTATTAGTTTTTATATAAGGTCTGCTACACGGGTTATTACCATGGCATCGGTAAATTCTGTTTCTACCCAACCCACAAATATTTCAACCTCTAAGGCTGGGGAGGTTTCACAGCATGTTTCCAATCCGGCGGTCAACTCCACTTCGGAAAAAGCCACGCGCAGCGTTATAGATCTGTTTGACATTTCGTCTCATGTAAATGGTGATTGGAACTGGTTCGAAGATCGAGAAAGCCAGGTTAAATATAATGGTTCAAGCGATGGACGTACGGCATTTGTTGTGCATTTGGCCTATGAGGTGGAATATGCAAGACGGAGAATTCAATTTACTGATGAAGTTTCTGCGGAAATTGAAGGAGTTCAAGATGATGCGGCAGCGACTATTACAGGAACTTCAAATTCATTGATTGAACGACCAGACCATATTTTTAAGTGGTCTATTCTTCATGGTTTGAAGTTGGACGCCTCTCTAATTGACCTTACTTCCATTGACCAGGCGGGAACCTTATTTGGTAATTCCGGTTATTTTTTTGGCGGCATTGTTCAGGAAAAAGTTTCTTTTTCCGATTTATGGCAACAATGGGGAAAGGAATGCAGGGCCTATTTTTACTGGGATTTGGGTAAGGCTAAAATCCTTTTTCGACCTTTAAACTTATCTACCTCGGAAACTGTTGTTGATAAAGTCATTTCAGAAAATATGGTTTTAATTGATTCAAATGGTGTGGTTGAGTTTAAGGTTACGCGAAACCCTATAAATAATGTTGTGAATAAATTGGACCTTAGGTTTAACAGGAAGTGGACCAGTAATGATTATCAGGCAGTGGAAGCCTTCCTGGATTTAGATTCTCAAAATAAGTTTGGGGCCAAAGAAAAGCCGGGGGAGTTTGACTTTAATTGGATTCGTCATCAAGCTATGGCTTCCGACATTGGGAACTACTATTTGCAGGAGTTAAAGGAGCCAAGGGATGTATACGAAATAGGATTACTTTTGGACAATATGGAAGTTGAAAAAGGAGATATCCTTCAGGTCAATCCTCCAATTCATGAACTTGATAAAGTGCATGCGCTTGTTCTTGGGTCGGGGAGAGCTGTAGGTTCTGGAATTGAACAAAGAATGGATACGGTAAGAATTCTTGCAAGACAAATGGGAGGGGTTGTGGGAAATGATGGATTTGGGTTGCAGGGTTTTGGAATTAGTGGGTTTGCAGGAGTAGAAAGAAATTGATTAAAAAAATATATTAAAGTTGGAATGTTATAACGCTTGAGGTTATGAATGACTAATACTTTTACAACAAACTTGAATTTGGCAATACCCGGGCCGGGTGATTTAAATTGGGATAATGAATATTCTGATTTTGCAAATGCAGTGGATGATTTGGGTAATTTATTTTGTTTTACTATTTCTGCCCAAGATGCGGCTCAAAATGGAATTGTTTTTTTTGATGGATTTATTCCTGAAGAAAACATTTTTGTTCGGGCTATAGGAATCTTTTCCCAGATACCTCCGACCGGGCAAAATTTAAAGATAGATATATTAAAAAATTCAACGGAGCAAAACAATGAAGCGGTTTTAACCGATGGTAATCAGTTTGAAAAAACTCCTCTTGCCACAGGTATTTTATTTTCTAGCAGTGATCGGTTGGGGTTGAAATTTACTCAGGTAGGTTCTGTCAACACGGGAGATAAACTCGTTGTTACTATTTATTTTCAAAAGGAAGCTATTGCTGCGGTGTGAACAATGAAAATTTGTTTATTAGGATTGGGATAAAAACTTTTCAATGATCTCACGAATTTGCGAAACTACCTTTTTAATCTCCAAAGGTTTTGTAATGATTCCGTTCATTCCATTGTTTAAATAGTTTTCGTGATCGCTTTGCTCATTGTTTGCGGTCATTGCAATTATTGGGGTGGGGGCTTTTGAAGGGTCTGAGGATTCCAACTCCCTTATTTTTTTAGTTGATTCTAATCCATCCATAACGGGCATATGGATATCCATAAGAATTACATCAAAAGATTCCTTTTGAAAAGCTTCGTAAGCCAGGAGACCATTTTCGACTGCTGTAATATCGTGGCCTCTTCTCTTCATCAGTTTAGTAGCTAATGCTACGTTTACCGCCGTGTCATCTGCCAGTAAAATTTTAAGGGGTGGGCCATCATCTTTTTTCTTATCGTCCATAGGTAATATTATTCCGACATGGATTCGTTGTAAAGCTAAAAAATGCAATAGGATAGCTATTTATAGCTCTTTCCACGCTCCAATTACTCGGCCTACCACCGGGTCTGGGTTTTCGTCCAGATTTATTATCTGTACCTGGGAAAGGGGATTGATGGGTCTTAAAACTAGCAGGTTTTGCTGCCGCTCCAAATACTTGGCGGTCAAACCGCCTTCATAAAAAATAGCGAAGATTCGATTTTTTGACCACTTTTTGTCATCACGGTCAATAACGACAATATCTCCAGAATGAAGCATCGGTTCCATGGATTCTCCGTCGACTCGGCTGGCCACCAGATTTTTTCTTTTTCCTGCTGCCCGAATATGTAATAGAACATAGTCATCAATATTTTCTTCTTGGATAATAGGTTGACCTGCAGCGATAGAAGAGTCTGTAAGAGGTATAGATACGTATTCTTCACTTTTTATTTCTGGTGCTGTTGATAAGCTTTCCGGCTGAAAAAATTTTAGTTCTGGTGTTTGAACGGGTTTCGAGTACCCCTCTTTAATCAACTCATGAGGAGGCATATTCATTTTCTCTGATAGGTTGCTCAATAGATCAGATGATATCGGCCAGCTTCCATTTTCATAATATTTTAAAACCTGAGGAATCATACAAAGATATTGACCCATTTCCTCAAGAGACCAGCCTTTCGCCTTTCTATAATTTTTTAATTTTTTTCCGACAATTTGATTGATGGGGGTTAGTGAATCTTTACCTGTTATCAACCAGCTTAGGTTGAGACAAAAGTGATTTGCTATTTTTTCTAAAGTAAGGGAATCAGGGGGTCCGTTATTTCTCTGATAGCTTTTCCTGAAATTTTCATAATTTAAACCAACTTGGCGGCAAAACTCAGCCAGATTATCACTGCCCGGTAAAACCTCTATTCTTTCCCAGATCCTATTTTTATTATGCATGTTATCAAAAAAACTTGACAAAATGAGACTTATGTCCCATATTAATATTCGGTTATGTGAAAGTTGTCCCTATTCCGAAACTCTATGGTAAATCTAAAAATTATCGGATTTAGAATAATATTAAAAGTTTTTTTAGTGTTTAGGGGTCTTGTACATTCAAAATTGGTTAATTATAGCACTAAAATGGATAAAAAATTAAAGGGTTATTTATTTTTTTAAAAGTATAGAAATAATCTATACCAAACAAATTTGATATAGAAAAATTACTGGCTTTAATAGTGTGGCTTGCTTTTTTATGTTCCATTTTTGGGAGGTTTTTCATGGCAAAGATTCAAATTAAAAATATCCTTTTTAAGCGGAACAATAATAAACAAAACTACAATTTGAAAGAGTGTCGCCAGGAATATTATTATCTGGAAAATGGGGAAGAGATCCAAAGAGGTTGTGGTTTGCTTGGATTATACCGGACAGACATTGGGTGGAGATGTCTTTATTGCGGAAACTATTTATATAAAAATAAATTACCCTTGGACGCTTTATGGTTTCATTTTCGAATAGGCCGGGAATATTGGCGGATATCAGTTTCGCAAGATAAAGTTTTTATTAATGGAGTACCTGTATCTGGATTGCCCGATTCTTTGCCACGAAAATTTATTTCAGACTTGTCTGAGCCTCGGCCTCCAAAATGGTTTCTCTACTTTGTTGCTTATGAAGGGCATCAATTTAAAAAATATTTGGAGAAATACTGGAATGTCTGATTTGGTTCGAGTTAAAAATTTGGAAGACAATTTGAATCAGGAGAGTGATTATCATTTAAGTTATTTTCCGCCCGATGAGCTTGAAATCCTTCGAAATTACCAGGACCTCGAAAATCCTTCTCTGGAATTTAAATCTAAGGACGAATATTCTTATCTTAAAGAGCAAACGATGGACATTGGCAGTATGGGGCTAACTGATCGTCAGATGGTTGCTGTTTCACTTGTATTTTTTGGAGGGATCAAAAAAAACCTGGCTGCAAAAATTATGAAGATCAGTTGTCAGGCCTTGAGAGGCCATATTAAAGCAGGTCTTAAGAAGATGAGTAAAATGTTAAAATAATTGGAGGCGTCAGTAAAATTTTTTTAATTTATAATTCAATGCCATAATGTGGATAGACTTATTTAAAAATTAGACGTATTTTTATGAAAATAATTGTTTGCATTAAGCAGGTGTTGGACACTGCAGCTAAAATCGAAATTCAGGATCAAAAAGTTGTTTCTCCTGGAAGTCCACTCATCATGAATCCATACGATGAGTTTGCAGTGGAAGAAGCAATTCGTATTAAGACCGCTTTACCCGAATCTGAGATTATCGTTTTTTCACTGGGACCGGACAGCGTGAAAGAAACACTTAAGAGAGCCTTGGCTATGGGAGCGGACCAGGCAGTTCATATATCGGATCCCTTGTTTGAAGGTCTGGACAATTCTCTGGTTGCCAAAGTTCTGGCAAAAGCAATTCAAAGGCAAACCTTCGATTTAGTTCTATGCGGTAGGCAAGCGGTTGATGATGATATGGCTCAGATTGGTCCTGCGCTGGCCGTGTTGTTGGAGATACCGTTCATAACCGTTGTTACCCAGCTACAATTTTCTGAAGATTTTCAAACGGCTGATATCACAAGGCAGGTTGAAGGTGGTAGTGAGATTCGTAAAAATAGGCCTCTTCCTTTTCTCGTAACTTGCCAGAAGGGTTTGAATGAGCCTCGACTGCCTTCTCTCAAAGGAATAATGGCAGCTAAGAAAAAAGAGATTCAAAACCTCGCAGCTTCTGATCTGGGCCTGAATGAGGAATTGCTGGACCCGCGAAATAACAAGCTGCATGAGGTAAAACTGTCCTTGCCTCCTGAAAGAAAACAAGGAATAATTCTTGAGGGCTCGGATGAAGATATTGCTAAACAGTTGGCCACAATAATCCGTGAAGAAGAAAAGATCATTTAATTTAAAAAGGCCTTGCCAAAATGAATGAAACTTCAGCGTCTGACAACACCCGTGAACAAAACTTTCTTCAAAAAAATAAAGAAAAGCTGGGGCTGGGAGCTCTTGTTGCTTATGTCCTTCTCCTTGGCTTGGGTACAATAGGGGAAATATGGGAGGTTGAGTGGATTCTTGATCTACCTCTGTTCAGGCCTCCTGGCAAGTATTGATGTAAAATAAATTCCATATTAGGCTTAGTCTAAAATGGCGCTTTAAATCTATCCATTTCGATCCCTCCCTCATTTCGTTTCTCCGTTGTAGTTTTTTTGTAGCTGGGTTATCCTTCCTGTTTTTCAATGTTAGAAAATTATTCTGGAGTACGTATTGGATAAAAATTTTACCATCGCCGTTGTCATCGAGCACGATCAAAATGGAATCAAACCGGTTACCTTTGAAGTTTTAAATGCGACTCGTAAATTATCGGATTCAGTCGTTGCATATTACTTTTCCAATAATGCCGAGGTCGATGTAGATCCACTGATTCAGGGAGGTGCGGATGAGGTAAAGATCTGCCTGAATCCGGATTTCGCTTCCTATACACACGAAACCTACGCGGCTGCGTTGAAAGCAGAGATTGAAAAAACTCAGCCTGACCTTGTCCTGTTATCCGCTTCAAATAACGGCAAGGAACTAGCCGCAGAGATGGCTACTCGGCTGGATGTTGGATTGGCAACGGATTGTGTTGACCTTGAACTCTCTGATGGAGAAGTGGTTGTCAAAAGGCCGGTGTTTTCTGGAAAAGCATATTCTCTGTGTAGATTGAGCGGGGCAAAACCCTACCTGATTACTTTGCGCCCAAACATTTTTCGAGGCGCAGGACCCGAGGAGACCCGAGAAGGTACCATAATAAAAGAAGACATAAACCTGCCAGACTTTACAAAAATTGTTAGTGGACTGGCTCGCGAAGTCGGCGCGGAGCTTGATGTCACCGAGGCACGGATTATTGTATCTGGTGGATTGGGTATGCAAGCACCCGAAAATTTTAAAATGCTGGAAGACCTTGCGGAGGTTTTAGGTGCTGCGGTGGCCGCCTCTCGTCCTGTAGTGGATAACGGATGGCAGGAGTATTCACACCAAGTGGGACAAACTGGCAGGACGGTTTCTCCGGATTTATATATCGCCTGCGGGATTTCCGGTGCTGTTCAGCACTTGGCAGGTATGTCTTCCTCTAGGTGTATCGTTGCGATAAACTCTGATCCCCACGCAGCAATATTTTCAATTGCGGATTATGGCATTGTCGGGGATGCCCTTAAAATTGTCCCTTTGCTAACCAAAGAATTCAAAAATATTTTGGGTTGATCCATTGCCAAAATAATGAATATAAAAAAAATTTTACAAGACCCCCGTTTAGACCTTTCCCCCGATGCTCCCCCTGAGCAAATTGAGCTTCAAATCCAATCCTACCTCGACCTGCTAGTAAAGTGGAACCAGAAAATAAATCTCACCTCTGAAAAACTTCCCCAGGACATATTAAGTCGTCATGTTTTTGATTCATTACAATATGTCCGGGTATTATCCGTTACTGACCGATTAATGGATATTGGCAGTGGCGCCGGGTTTCCTGGCATTCCTATTAAGATAGTCTATCCCAGAACTACAGCCGTTTTAGTCGAAAGCCAAAGAAAACGCTGCAGCTTCCTTGAAGCGGCAGCGCATAAACTCAACCTCGAAAACACAACTGTGATCAATGAGCGAGCAGAAAATATTTCTATCCCTTCAAAGATTGATACAGTTATTTTTAGGGCGGTTTCCGATATTAAGAGCTGCTTGAGCTTGGCAGTAAGGTTTTTGAGAATTGACGGGAGGGTTGTATTGAAGAAGGACCCCGAAGAGAAAATCAAAATCAATCAGACCCTTGATAATTTTTTGCTGCAACAGGAAGTGGTGGTTACCGGCTTCAACAATAAGAAATCAAGCTTGCTGGTTTTTAAAAAATACGCTTCCTAAAAAATGTTTCACGTGAAACATTCGTGTGGGTTTGGGCTGGGTGAAATTGTTTCACGTGAAACAATGGCTCCCATTGCCAGGTTTAATGTGGGTCAGAATCTATGAAATATATTTGGTAGAAAGTTGAATTTATGCTAATTTCTAGAAAGCTTACCTCGAATATTAGGCATCATGAGCAAAATAATAAGCATTGCAAACCAAAAAGGTGGTGTGGGAAAAACGACCACAGCCATCAATCTTGCAGCATCAATAGCCCTTTCGGGCAAAAAAGTCCTATTAATTGATGTGGACCCGCAGGGCAATGCCTCGAGTGGACTGGGTGTTGAAGAAGATGCCAAGGGTGTTTACGAGTTATTGATGGGTGAGGCAAGTGTGGAAGAGGTGACTTGTTCTACCGAAATTGAAACTCTAAAAATAATTCCTTCAAGAGTAGATTTGACCGGGGCGGAAATTGAGTTGGTGAACAGGGAGTCTCGGGAAAAGGTAATGAAGCAGGCTCTGACGGGAATAGATGAATATGAATTTGTGATCATTGATTGCCCGCCCTCATTGGGGCTTTTAACTTTGAATGCACTGGCCGTTTCCAATTCCGTATTGATTCCAATGCAGTGCGAGTACTATGCTTTGCAGGGTCTAAGCCATTTGCTGAAAACATTAAAACTTGTAAAAAAATCCATCAATCCTGATTTAAAAGTTGAAGGTATATTGTTGACCATGTTTGATGGGCGAACCCTGCTGGCAACCCAGGTAAAGGATCAAGTGCAAAAATATTTCAGCGATTTTCTTTTAAAAAGTATCATCCCCAGAAATGTCCGCTTGAGCGAGGCGCCCAGTCACGGCAAGCCAATCATGCTTTATGCGGGCCGGTCGCGCGGCGCAGACTCTTATGTTGAACTTGCCAAAGAAATTATTTCAAGATCGAAATCAGATGTCCGTCCCAAAACTTCCTTAACAGGTTCGGCAGCATGAACAGAAAAGCATTGGGCAAAGGAATAAATGCCCTAATCCCTGACTTTGAAATGGGTGTCCCTGAAGCGGAACCTTCATCGACCAACGATTTACTGGTTGACGAAATTTCCCCTAATCGACTGCAACCCAGAAGTCATTTTGATGATAAAAAACTGGAAGAGCTGGTGGCTTCCATTAAGGAACATGGAGTGCTGCAACCGGTGGTTGTGCAGAAGGCCGACTCGGGTTATGAGTTGATCGTGGGTGAAAGGCGCTGGCGTGCTTCTAAAAAACTGGGACTGAAAAAAATCCCTGCTGTGGTTCGCGAGGTCAGCGATGCGCAATCCCTCGAAATAGCTATTATCGAAAATATCCATCGTCAGGATTTGAACCCAATAGAGGAAGCCGAGGCTTATGCCAGACTCTCCAACGAGTTTGCCTTGACCCAGGAAATGGTCGCGGAAAAGGTAGGTAAAAGCAGGACAGCCGTGACCAATATTTTGCGGTTATTAAAACTATCGCGAAATATAAAAGAGGATCTGGTCTCTGAAAAAATATCCATGGGACATGCAAGGGCTTTGCTTGGTTTGGAAAACTCCAAACAAATGGAAGCCCTGAGAAAAGATATAATCAAACAAGATTTGACAGTTCGACAAACTGAAACCAGAGTCAATAAATTAAAAAGTGGCTCTGCCGACAAGAAGGGTTCTTCAGCTGCGGCAAAGAATATTTTTATTAAGGATCTCGAAAAGGATTTAGCAAGAAGGTTGGGAACAAAGGTGGATATTTCTCCCAAAAAAAATGGCGGAAAATTAGTTGTGACCTATTACTCTGATGACGACTTGGAGCGGATTCAGAACCTGATGGGAAGCAATAAAAAATAATAATTTAAAAAGGTAGGGTTTCTCATGTGGAAGGAAAAGACAAACATGAAAAAAGATGAAACGGAAATAAAAGCCTATATGGGCGAAGATACGGTTTTCAACGGATCGCTCACTTTTGACGGAACCGTTCGTATCGATGGAAAATTTGAGGGACAAGTCATAACTGAGGACACTTTAATTATAGGTGAAACCGGTCACTTGATGGCTGAAATTTCTGCAGGCACGGTCATTTGTATGGGCCGTGTGGAAGGAACCGTTATGGCTTCTAAAAAAGTTGAAATTCACTCCACCAGCAAAGTTGTGGGAAATGTAAAATCCCCGGCTTTATATATTGAGTTGGGCGGAGTGCTGGATGGAAGTTGTGATATGACAGGAAAAGAAACCAAAATTATTCCCCTGGTAAAAACAGAAGAAAAAGAAAAGAAATCTGCCGGCCAAACCAAAAACGGTTGATGGCTAACGGCTCAAAGTTGTTGTTTTAAAAATACTTATTGAGTTTTTTAGGGTTGGGGACTAAAATACATTCTGGTTATGGAAAGTGAGGAAAGGGGCACCCTGGATCCGGGGACAGTTTATATTGTAAGTACTCCAATTGGAAATCTAGGCGATTTCACTCAAAGGGCGGTGGAAATTTTGAGTGGCGTATCCTTGATTGCCGCCGAAGATACCCGTCGTACACGGATTTTATTAAATCGATATGAAATCCAAACACCTCTTTCCAGTTACAACAGCTATAACAAGTTTAAAAAAGGGCCATTATTTATGAGTCGCCTTAAAAAAGGCGAAAGCATTGCCCTGGTTTCTGATGCAGGAACACCCGGAATTTCTGATCCGCATTATCATTTAGTGCAATCGGCGTTAGATGGGGAATTCGCTGTAAATGCCATTCCCGGACCGTCTGCCCTTTTGGCTGCGCTGACGGTTTCCGGTCTCCCCATGGATAAATTTGTTTTTGAAGGTTTTCTTCCAAGGAAAAAAGGAAGAGCCACAATGCTTGAAAATTTATCAGCGGAAAGAAGAACGATTGTAATTTTTGAATCACCGAATCGAATTCAAAAAACCTTGCGGGATCTTTTAAAGGTGTTTGGTGATAGAAAAATTTCTATAGGCAGAGAGTTAACGAAAATGCATGAAGAGGTGATCCGCGGAAATCTGGAAGACCTCGCTAATCAAGAACGCAACTGGAGAGGTGAAATAACTCTGGTGATTGCGGGATCAAATGAAAAGAAAAGGAAAGACTGAATGCCGGTAATTTCAATCATCGGCCCAAAAGGCGGAATCGGAAAAACAACGCTGTCGATAAATACAACAGCGGCGTTGACGCGTATGTTGGGCAACTCATTGGATCAGGACAGCGTGTGTTTGTTCGATCTCGATTTACGTCTTCCTACAATTTCAAGTATTCTTGAAAGCCATCCTAGAAAAACATTTTACGATTTGTTTGAAACCCTGGCTAACAAAACGTACCAAGTCGATTTTTTGCAATCCATATATAGAATCCTGACATTGTTCCAGGCTTATCTAGATAAGGAGATTAAAAGCGATAATGCACAATTGCAAAAAAGTCTGGCCTTATATAAAAATTTAAATATTGAGTTGTTTCATTTTTCGGAATTCGCTTTTGGAAACCAGTTGCAGGAATTGTTTCTTGAGCGTGGGCAAATTTATACAGTAAGCCAGATCAAGATCCTGAAACCGCTTTTGAAAAAAATAAACATGGATCACTTTAAAGAGATCCTCAAAGAACATGAAAATAATTCGCGCCCCGTTGCAGATGAATTTATTAATTATATAGAGGAATATAAATTCTCTTTGCTGGGAGGCGAAGTTCCTATTCTTGGAAAAAGAAACCACCGAAAACGCATCAATGAACCGGCTTTCCTGTTACTGTTTTTGGAGTTTGTAAATGAGCTCATCGGCCGGTTCAAATATGTTGTTCTAGACACTCCTGCGGGTGGCGTAAACCATTTATCCTCATTGATGAATTCCATCGATCAGGTCCTTTTCATTTTTGATATGAGCAATAGCATAGCGGTTAATGGAAGCATTGATGCCTTGCATTCGTTCATCGATTATTACGAAGATTTTTACAGAGATTTCAAGCAGGGCCGTTTGACAGGATTGGATAAGGCCTATGTTAATCGAATGATCGCAACCCGAGGAGAAGAGGCTGTTACGGAAATTTTAAGTAACAAGAAATTTGGAATTATTTTTAACAGATGCCAATCGCCCAAGGAAATTTCGAGCTGCCTGGATCAACTAAGAGAATATTTGGAAACTTTGGACCGTTATGAAGAATACAAAGACCGTATTCATATGGTTGGAATGGTGCCTCATCACAAAATTATTAACATTACCAATAATCGCGGAACCTTGTTTTATAATAAAGATAGCTCCTTATCTAAATGTATAAACCTTGTGGCGGAAAATATTCTTACGGACAATAAAAATTGTCCCACTTTGTCTAACCGCAATGAAGAAATTTTGGCTTTCCTACAGAAAAAAGGGCAAGGAACCTGGGCTAGCCGATTCAATAGAATAGCCAGTAGTTTGGGTTGATTTTTTACAATGACAGATATAAAACTTAAAGTTCTAACAGAAAAAGATTTCTATTTCTTAGCTAAAAAAACACCAGAGGGTGTTTATGATAAGGAAACCAGGGAAAAACTGCTTAGAATTATAAAAAGATTGAACCTCGGAAAAGATTTTTGTACCGGTGATGAAAAGCAACTTCGCAAAAAATTCAAAAATTCGGTTTTTGGAATCTTGTATCGCAAAGATTCAGAAACAAACGAGAAAATAAATCATCCAGGGAAAATACATTTAGCAGGGAAATTTTCTGGGGATATCGTAGCGGAATCAGTTCTTATTGAAAAAACGGCTACGGTTTTTGCAAATATTGCTGCCGAAGAAGTTTTATGTAAAGGCGTAGTTCGGGGAGACATCCGCGCCACTGATAAAGTCAAAATTACCAAGGAAGCAGAGGTCACCGGGGATATCCATTCCCCTAATCTGAACATTGAAAAAGGTGCGTTATTTGAAGGCCGTTGTTCAATGCCTAAGAACAGAAAACCTCAACGTCTTTTTTGGATGGGAAAGATGCCCAAAAAAGCCGGCTGAAGTTATTCAGAAATCCTTTATAATTTGTAAATTACCCCTAAATTATAGCTCGGAACAAAAAGTCCGGTTATTTTGCTTTGAGGTTTAACGGGTTTGGATATCAAACTTACGGTTTTAACCGTCACAGAATATAATTTGATCGGTACAAAAGACCCAAGCGGAAGTTATGATCGTAAGACCCGGGAAAACCTGTATTGGATTATTGAAAAGCTGAGGACCAGCACCCTTCCACTTTCGAAACTTGAATCCCGCCTACTGGGAAAATTTAGAGATGCTGCATTTGGTGCTCTGGAAGAAAAAGACAAAAAAGTAAAATTCGAAGTCGCGCGTTATCGTTTGTCCAGCAATGTAAAGAGTACCTTAAAGCTGGTTGCTTCTGGGGTCGCCCTGGTGATTATAAGCGGCGTGATAATTTACCAAATCTTTCTGGATAACCCAACTCGACAGAAAGTAGATGTGGCCTGGTATCAGGGCTTAAATAAAGTAGGACTGGTATCAAAGGAAGAAATTGAGCAAATAAGAAACGACCTTTCCATTACTTCTGTTGAGCTGGAAGAAACGCGAAAATTCAATGCTGAGCTCAGCCAGCAAATTGAAAAAATGATTTTGAATAACAAGGTAACGGAAAATTTAAAATACATTGTCAAACAGGTCTATAACAAGAAAGAAGCAAGATACGAAAAGTCTGGAAAATTTATGACCCTGAAGTACAACGGGAAAAAGGTTGCTTCCTATAATTATAAGAATCCGCAACTTTGGTATCTTTTGGGCGTTATTGAGAGTGGCGAACTAAGAGTTTATTATAACGATGAAGAAATTTTACAAATAGAATCGATTTTTGGCCGGTCGGGTGAAGAAACTCCCGTGGGTGAATATGAAATAAAAAATAAAGCTTACAAACCCACCTGGTACAAAAAAGAAACACTGGATGGAAAAACAAGAGTGCGCGCCATTCCCTTTGGACATAAAGACCATGAAATCGGTCACTGGTGGATGGGAATGAAAAAACTGGGAGAACCCGTTCCTGGAAGCTACGGAATTCATGGTGTCAATGTCAGCAAGGTCAATGAATTCTTCAAGAAAAATTATGATTGGAGAAACGGAAGTGCGGGTTGCCCCAACATTCAGGACTGGTATCTCGACTTTCTCGCAAAAATGGTTCCCCGTGGAACACGAGTAAATATAGTGGAGAAAGGCAAGGGGAATAAGAAAAGGGATTTCATCGCACCCTCTGCCGCTTAACCCCCCCACTAAGCGTGGGAAGCAGTGCTAGCGAACCTAAAGTTTAAGGCTTCATGGCATTAATTTGCATTTTTTGATGTGAATTCCAGATTGGAAATAAACAATTTATAGAAAAGTAATAATGCTCCAACTCTGCTGGAATGGGGCAACTCGGAAAAGACATAAATGAAAAATAAAACAGGCGGCGGGGCCTCCCCGCTGAAAAATAAAACAAGCACCTCCCCCGCGAAAAAACTTTGGGGTGGCAGGTTCAAACAATCAACCGATGCATTGATGGAAACTTTCTCAGCTTCCATTTCGTTTGACAAACGTCTTTACGACTGTGATATCGAAGGCAGTATTGCTCATTGCAAAATGCTGGCACATTGCAAAATCATCACATCTGCCGAGTCGAATAAAATAATTAAAGGACTGAAAAGGATTTTACGTGAATGCGATGAAGGACGTTTTGAGTTCAGTGATAGTCTTGAAGATATCCACATGAACATAGAAAGTCGCTTACGTGAAATTATTGGTCCTGTTGCGGGTAAGTTGCACACGGCGCGAAGCCGTAACGATCAGGTCTGCCTTGATATTCGGCTTTATCTTCGAAAAGAAATTGATGATATCGTTGGGGAGCTAAACCGCTTATGTAAGGCTTTGGTTTCAATGGCGCAAAAAAATATTGACCATGTCATTCCGGGTTACACTCATTTGCAACGTGCGCAACCGGTTTTGCTTTCGCATCATTTATTGGCTTATGTAGAGATGATGCTTCGCGATAAAGAACGTTTTCTCGATGCCTATAAAAGGATCAATGTAATGCCGTTAGGTTCCGCAGCTTTGGCAGGCACTAACTTTCCAATTGATCGAAAGATCACTGCCAAACTTTTGCGTTTTCCTGAAATTTCTCATAACAGTATGGATGCCGTTGCCGACCGTGATTTCGCGGCAGAATTTTGCAGTGCATCCGCATTGGCTATGATGCATCTCAGTAGGTTTTGTGAAGAAGTAGTAATTTGGAATTCAAGCGAATTTGGGTTCCTCGAACTTTCTGATGCATTTACAACTGGCAGCAGCATCATGCCGCAAAAAAAGAATCCAGATGCGGCGGAGCTCATTCGCGGAAAATCAGGAAGGGTTTTTGGCAACCTTGTATCTATGCTCACTTTGATGAAGGGATTGCCGCTTGCGTATAATAAAGATTTGCAGGAAGACAAAGAACCTTTGTTTGATACAGCGGATACGGTCAAGGTTTGCCTCAGGATTTTTACGGATATGATGAAGTCTGCGAAGTTTCTACCGATTGCGCAAAAAAATTTAGAAGCCAGCGGTTTTCTCACCGCAACGGATTTAGCAGATTATCTGGTATTAAAGGGAGTGGCGTTTCGTGAGGCTCATGAAATTACCGGAAAAACGGTGGCCTTCTGTTTGGAAAATGAAAAAACACTAATCGACCTTTCTCTGGCTCAACTTCGAAAAATATCCAAACGATTTGATAATGAAGTTTTCGACCACATTGCGCTCAAAAACTCGGTGGACAGAAAAAATATTTATGGAGGAACCGCAAAAAAACAGGTTCGTGCGCAAATCACCCGCCTGACTAAAAAGCTCAAATAGAAAGGTGAACGAAATGCGACGTACTTTTTTTTCCCTGCTAATTATTTTGTCTATCATTACCGCAGGTCCCATAGGTTGTGGTCATAAAGCCCCGCCCAAACCTCCCTCCGCCCCTCCCGAAGAAGCCAAGGTTTAACAAGACTACCCCCTTAGAAGAACAACAAAAATTCAGGGAATATTTAAACCTTTCAATCCAATGGATCGCATTAGCGAGGCAAAGGATAGAGCTGCTGTGCTTTGGCTTTGCTCATCAGAGGCCTCATTTATACTTGGGCAGATTAGAAAGAGAATTATATGCAATAAGTTTGCGTCAGCTCTATTTAAATTTACATTAATTGTTTATAATAATAATTAGGGTTTAAAAAAAATCTTTTTTTCACCCAAAAACGTATAGACATAAACAGTGCTTTTCGGAAATACTAAGGAAATTTTCTACTAATTATCAAGTTTGCTATGCAGAATATTTCGGTTATAAAAATTGTTTTGGCGGATGATCATGCGTTTCTTCGAGAAGGGATTGCAGGATACGTGGAACGAAAGTCCAAAGATATGGAGGTAGTGGGGCAGGCCTCAAATTGGAAAGAATTGATGAGAGTTTTAAGATCAAATATTCAATGTGATCTAGCCTTGCTAGACATAATGATGCCGAATGGCGATGGGTTGAATATGGTAAAAAATATCCGTGCCGAATTTCCAAATATAAAGTTGTTAATGTATTCAAGTTTGCCTGAAGAGGAATATGCCTTGCGCTTTATAAAGTCGGGAGCATCGGGTTTTATTTCAAAAGCGGACTCCATAAAAAATGTGCTCCGTTTTATTCGAGATGCTGTAAAGGATAAAATTGTGCTCAGTGAAAAATATAAACAGACGCTTGCGGGTATTAGAGCAAATAATTCTGACCCCATATCACCTGTTGAAAACTTGACTGATAGGGAATTTCAGGTTCTGGTTCAATTGGGTTCAGGGAAATCACCTTCAGAAGTAGCTGAATTGCTGCATTTAAGTCCCAGGACAGTTAGTACGCATCGCAATAATATTTTGAGAAAAATGAATTGGAAAAACAATGCGGAAATGATGTTTTATGTTATTAAAAATGGAATGGCAGATTTGAATTAACCTTAATAGACCCATTATCAGTATTTCTTCGCAGAATTTCCTTTCCCCATCACCAGTTTCACTACCCACCTTTTAGTCAAACTATTCAAAGCTCTAGTTCTATTTACCTGAAAATTTCATCCATTTTACTATTCCAATAATTATTAACATGCGGAATAATTGGCTACCGGAAACTATAGAGGTTAAATCCAAAGGAGGCTGTGTTGGGAACTATTTCTAAAGGCGAGGCTTTATTCGCAATCGCGGGAATTCTTTTTCTAATCTTTATTTTGGCTATGAGGTAAATCTATAAAAATTCAAAACAATCAACTAAGAAATGTTGGGAAATGACAAAAGTTTTTAATTTAGTTTGCAAGGAGTGCTTTGAATCTACCAGACATTCAGTAGTTATTCCATATGGTCAGAAATTTAATGAAGAGCCATTAGATTTCTGTAGTTTTTGTAGTAAGTGCCAATCATTTACTTCGTTGATATTTAAACCTGAAGTATTCCGGCAAGGTTCTCAAACTTTAATGGAGAACAAGTCGGGATTAATAAAAACATCAACTAGGCGGAAAGGATCATCAGGTATGCATTATTCGATTGTTAGGAGTGGAGACGTTATTTTTAATGAGGGAGATTTAAGCGACAAAATTTATATAATTAAAGTAGGCCAATTTTCAATTTCAAAATTGAGCTCCTCAGGAAAAAAAGAAGTGTTGGATATTTTAAGTGATAATGACATTTTTGGTGAAATTGGTGTGATCACCGGAACCCCCAGATCTGCAACAGTAACGGCCCTGGAGCCCGGGGAACTATATTTTATTACGAAAGAACAATTCGAAACATTTTTAATTGAAAAACCAGAATTTTTACGTCCGTTCTTTTTAGCCATGGCTGATCGATTAAAAGGAAAACCTCCGGTAATCGATTCCTCCTTAGTGTTTACCAAAATCAAAAAACAAATTGAACCATCGACTAAATAATATTTAAACCGGATCCATAAATTCTAAAACAAATTGGGAAAACAAGCCGAGAGTTAAAAATATGTGCTTAACCTAAAAACCAAATTTTGGTGAAAGTGGCCGCATTTTATATCCGTTATTCATTGAGTGTTCGCTCCGAATCATAGCCCCGGGTTCTTATAGTCCGCCCTGCAACAAAGATCACCGTATCCTGATTTAAATAATCCGAAAAAATGCCCTGGAATTGAGCCGTTATTCAAAAGGCTGGACGATCATTTTTGAGGCTACAGGCCTCTTCTGGCAAGGTTGGCTCATAAGGTATTGTTTTTATTGATTTTATAGATTCATTTGTGGTCGCCTTTATGGTATATTGCATTCCTGTTTTGTTAATTAAAGACATATAAGGGAATTGAAATGAATAAAGATCAAGTTGCGATTTATCTGAACGAGCACCCGGAATTTTTTAATGAATACCCCGAGCTTTTAAGAAAGATAAAAGAAATAGAAGAAGAAGATCTCCCTATTGAGCCGATGAGCACGTTGAGCCTCGCCGACCGTATCATTAAGCGTGTGCATGATGATAAGGAACATCTAAAAAGCAAACTTGAATGGTTATTCGAAATTTCCCGCGCAAATGAAAAAATTCAAGATCACTTATTCGAAATAGAGCAATTGGTTTTGACCAGTACCAATCTCGATCAGATGGTCAATCAGTTGAGAAAAGAAATTCCAAATCGCTTTGGTATTCCCAGCGTTATTGTTTGTCTTGTTCAAGGTTCCGACCATTTTATGGAAGATCGGTTGCGCGCACGCTATCGCGGCGAACTCGATGAGACTGTTAAGTTTATAAGTAAAGATACCGCTTCCAGCTGGTTTGATGGAAACCCCAAGCCTGTCTTGCGCGGTGAAATTGAAACCTCTGAAGTGTTCGGTCCACCCAGTGACGAAGACTCAATAAAATCTGAAGCTCTCATTCCCATAGTGGCTCAGGAAACTTTGGTAGGGGTCATAGCCTTCGGCAGCCCCAAGGCTTTTCATTTTCATGAGGGACTCGGTACTGAGTTTCTAGAGCGCATGGCAGACAAAGTTGCCATCTCCATCAACAACATCCTCCTCATCGACCAACTCAAAGACCAACTCGTCCACTAGGGGCGAGGCGCCACTGGCTAGGGGACTGTGCCCGTAAAGCTGACAGAGGCCATTGCGCTTTTGACCGTAGTTTTAAAATATTTCCTGCCCACTTACGTTTAACCTTGCGCCTTTTGCTATAGGTTCGCAAACATTTTTTCAAGGCGTAGCCTTGCGCCCTTTATAAGAATCCGTTAGAATTTCCATTCCATTAAAGAAAATTTGTCGATCTAATTCATCATAACGGGAGTGATTTATGTCAGAAGAAATAATAAAAAATCTAGGACCTCTTGCGGCTTTGGCAGGTAAATGGGAAGGGGACAAGGGCGATGACATTGCTCCCGATGACGATAGAACGGAAACGGAAAATAATAAATTTCGCGAGGAAATGATATTCGAACCCATGGGCCCGGTTAACAACCACGAACAAACTTTATATGGGTTGCGATACTCTTTAACTGCCTGGCGCATAGGCGCCGCCGATGCTTTTCATGAAGACCGAGGTTACTGGCTTTGGGACGCGAAAAACAAACAAGCCATGCGTTGCACTATCGTTCCGCGTGGAGTTTCTATTATTGCCGGCGGAACTGTGGAACCTGATGCGAAAGAATTTGATCTGGCTGCGGATGTGGGATCAGACACCTATGGAATCTGTTCCAACAAATTTCTCGATGAGGAATTCAAAACGGTTCGCTTTGAAATGAAAATTACCATTCATAGTAATGATAGTTTCAGCTACGATCAGGACACGCAACTGCAGATCAAAGGCAATCCCAACCTGTTCCACCACACCGATAAAAACACACTCAAAAGAGTGAGTTGATGAGGACAGTATTTTCCTTAAAAAACTTATGAAAATAAAACTCATAATGTTTATACAATTGTTTCTCTTTGTAAGTTTTTTGCCTTTGGCACATTCTCAATCTATTTATGAGGTAAAAACAAAAAATGGAAAAATTGCTCAAATACAAGTTTCTTACGGATTATTAGAACCCGTAAAAGAATCAAATATTTTAAAAAGAAAGCAGTTATCAAAAGACGACACCTATGTTGAGGGTGTGGGAGGGACTTTTCAAATTATTCCTACTATAAAAATCCCATTTGGAAAAAAATTTGGAATTCATTGGGAGGTTTTAAATGGCGATTCTAGTGATAGCATTCCAATGAGGTTTGAATATATACACTCCGAAAATAAACAAGTTTTTCCCTTTGAGTTTCCTGTCAAAGCTGGATACGGAGAATTTTTTGTAAATCAGGAAGAAAAAGATGAGCCGGGTAAAAAAACAATATCCATGTTTCAAGGCGATAAATTGATCACTTCCAAAACATTTGATGTTTATAAGTGAAGTCTTTTCGGAATGTGTTTCATTCTACCCCTCAAGCCTTTGAAAAATGGCCATTCAAAATACGAAAGAAATTGATTTAATAAGCCATTCTCCCGAAACAGGAGTGGTCCGTCTTGTGATGATTGAAGACAGACCCTGGGATGGTAATGGAGAGAGATTGTTCGAATTACAGGAAAAGCTAAATAATTATCTAGCGTTTGCCTGTGACGGGGAATTTGAAAAAAAATATCCTGAATATAAAGACAGTCCTTTGATAATTGAATTGATGGCGGTGCAACAGCCCGATGAAGGTGCGGCTCACTTTCTTGAACATGCCAGGGAGTATATAAATAAGGAAGGAATCGAGTTTGCGTTCACATTATTAGACCCAGGCGAGCTTTAATTCCATAATCTCATTAATTTAACTATCCCACGGTTTTTCAAGGTAAAAGGGAACCCGTCTGAGATAGGCCCCACTAAAATCCCCTTTATCCCCCTTTGTCAGTGGGAATTATTTCCATCTGCCCCCACGGCGAGTGGGGCTTGACTGGAGGCCCAAACTCGTTGATACTAAAGCATCACCAGCCGGTATCACATTGAAACTTCTATAATGGATAGATATTTTTTATATGTTACGTAAAGCAAAAATTGAAGACGCTCATGCCATCCAGAACCTGATCTGTTTTTATTCTGAAGACGGTAAAATGCTATTCCGTTCTTTAGAGGATATTGAGAAAAACATTAATGATTTTCGGGTCTATGAAAATTCGGGCGAGGTCATTGGTATTTGTAACCTCAAATTTGGATGGGACAGGCTGGTCGAAATCCGGTCACTGGGTGTCGATCCACGTTATCACCGGCAGGGAATCGCTACGCAAATGGTTCGAGATAGTGTTGAGCAGGCTTTACTAAATCAAGATTGTGATACGGTGTTTGTTCTAACTTACGCGATCCTTTTATTCGAGAAACTGGGATTCCAAATCATAGATAAAGTAAATTTACCTCAAAAAGTCTGGAACGATTGCCAGCAATGTCTGCATCAGGACAATTGCGATGAGACCGCGATGAGTTTTTCCTTGCTGCCTTTTAGAAAATCGGCAGAGCCAGTTGTAAGCGATACTAATAATGATGAACTCCTTATCCCGCAATAAACGGAGGGTTGAGTTATGTTAGGTCCTACTTTTAGTGCTTTAAGCGGATTGAATAACGCATCCAAACGGTTGCAGAACAGTGCCAATAATCTCGCCAATGTACAGACTTCCGGATTCAAAAAAAGCGATGTAAACAGTGTCGAAAGTAAAACTGGCGGCACGCGTGTAAACTCAATCTCCAAGGTCAACACCCAAGGCGGTTTGATACCTACTAACAACCCTTTAGACCTTGCTATCAACGGCAATGGTTTTTTTCAAGTTGCCAATCCTAATGGCGGCACGAGTTTTACCCGTTCAGGAAGTTTCAATTTGAACGGTGCCGGCCAAGTGGTCGATTCCAGTGGCAATGCCCTTATCCCCGAGATCAATGTTCCGGCAGGTAATAATGGAATCAGTGTCGGGTCTAACGGTCAGGTTTCTGCACAGACTCCAGCCGGACTCGAAGTAGCGGGTCAGATTCAGCTTGCGAATTTTAATAATCCGTCAGGACTGAGCGCAGCGGGTGGAAATCTGTTGAACGAGTCGGCCGCATCGGGTGCACCGGTTGCGGGCAATCCGGGCGAGGGTGCTTTAGGGTCTGTCCTCTCGGGCTTTCTCGAGGGTTCCAATGTTGATATTGCAGAGGAAATGGTCGACCAGATTATAGCCAAGGCGGCATTTAAAGCCAATATCAATGTTATCAAGGCCAACGATGAAATGATCGGCTCATTGCTCGACATCAAGTCATAAAAAAATTCTCTTTGCGATAAACCTGTTGTATCCTTACCGAAATTTTTTACATTTCACTTAAATATATAAATGGAAGATTACCTTGTGACGGTGGAGCAGTTTGTTCTATCCCTTAAGGAATCCGGTCTCACTCTTTCAGCAACGGATTACGATCTCATTCAGCAATGGGAGAACCGTGGCATACCGGCGCATGTGGTGTGTCGGGGGATTGAAACCGGGTTTGTTGAGTTTGAGCGGACGAACCCACGGCAGCCCACACGAGTTAGTTTGAGCTATTTAAAAGTTTTTATTGAAGAAGAAATCGAACGCGGATGAAACAAGAAATAAAACAAGCTATCGATTGCGGTCGTTGCCGCGATAAAAAATATGTTTTCGTAAACCAAAAGGGAAAAGTGCAGGCCGAGGCCTGTTCCTGCGCTGAGTGCAAGCTTTGCGAAGGCCGCCGCAGAATTTTTGAAGAAACCCCTGAGGGAATTTCAAAGATAAGAGAATGCCAATGCAGCGAACTTTTTAAAAGGATGGCCTTGTTCAATCAGGCCGCTGTTCCGGGCAAGTTTGTTCACGAAGACTTCGGTTCTTACTCAGTGGACCCACCGCAGCACAGGACTCAAAAAAATGCTCGTTTAATTTCTGAAAAATTTATTAAAGATTATGTCGATAAAAAGGCTGGATTCCACAGGGAAAATTACAGTCAGGGTTTGATTTATATGGGTGCACCCGGTCTTGGAAAAACCCATTTGGTTATCTCTGTTATTAAAGAACTGGTCATGCAGCATGGGGTGGAATGCAAGTTCGTCGATTTTTTTGAATTGCTGAGAGATATTCGCCACGGTTATGGCGAAGACATATCTGAAAAGGATTTTATTGATCCTTATGTTGGAGTGCAGGTGCTGGTGATCGATGAGTTAGCTAAAGGTCGCAATACGGATTGGGAACTGACTATTCTCGATCATTTCATCTCCACCCGCTATAACGATGACGATAAGGTGACACTGGTCACCACAAACTTCAGCGATAAGCTGGAAAACCCGGTGGCGCCTGCAAGCCGAAATGACAAACAAGGTTTATCGAATGCCTATTCGCGTTTTACCCTTGAAGAAAAAGTTGGTGCTCGCATCCACTCCCGCCTGATGGAAATGTGCAAGAAAGTAAATCTCGAAGGCAAAGACTACCGCCGGTAGAAATTTTACGTTACCCTTATTAAATTAATTCTGCGCGTATCTTTTTTTAAACTCTTCTGCAGCTGCTTTTCTGCTGGCTTTTTCATCGCTAGACATTTTTCCTAAAAACCATTTGTGCTCTTCTTTATTTAAAATGGTATCCAGTTCTTTAAGCACTTCTTTGGCGGTCGCAGCACTCTCACCTTTTTTATGAATAGCTTTTTCACATGCTTCTTTCACTTGTGGCACAAAGTGAATATAAAACCTTTCGGCGACCTCAAAGAACCCATGCCATTGCGTATAATCCGGTGCCATCATTGAGGCTCCATGGCGTGCCCTTCTGCCTTCGTGATGCCAGAGGTAGAAATAGGTCCACTCCAGTTCCTCATCAAAAGCAGTTGGGGTTAATACTCCTCCGGCTTTCATCATTTTGATAATTTTTGTGGAAGGGATTCCGTATTTTTCATTGTACAGATTAATGGCAGAATCGAACTGAATATAAAATCCATCCACATATTTATCAGAATGGCATTTACTGCACACATTCTTCATATTTTTTCGACGTTGTTCCCAGGACTCTACGGCTTTTCCCGCTTTGATGGCTTTAGCATCAATTTTTTCTGAAATAGGGGGACGAAGATTCCAGGAGATACGTCTTCCTACATCATGCGTTACGCTTTGTTCCTGGGTTGCGCTCATATGGCAGGTCGCGCAAGTAGGGGCGGCAGTATATTCTATGCCGACACGCCAGGGTTGCGCATCCAATTTCATGTATTCCTTAAAGGCCTTGAAAGCGATGCCGTGTTTGGATGCTTCATAAATTTCTTTTTGTGGATGGTCAGGGCCCATATGACATTTTCCGCAACTGTCGGGCTGGCGAGCCACAACAGGAGAAAATGTGTGACGGGAATGACAGGCGGTACAGGAGCCCTTACTGCCATCCGGGTTGATCCGACCTATTCCTGTATTGGGCCAGGTGGCCGGTGTGGGCCTGCCATCCTTTCCAATTTTTACGACCGATCCGTGACATTGCCAACAGCCATTGATAGCTGCCGGCGAATTGCCATCCAGTCCAAGTCGTCCGGTATTTCCTTCCACAACTTCAGCAAGAACATTATCCAGTGAGCCAATAATTTTCGCCGCATCAGCGTGATGAGATTCTTGAAACTCTTTATTCTCTTGAGCATGACATTTGGAACAATCTTTAGGAGACACAATCACCGCAATCGTATAGCCTTCATGTTCCCAGGCATCGACATCTGTCTTGAGTGCCTCATGACAATCCATGCAGGCCACGCCGCGAATGGCGTGCATGCTGTCCCTCCATTGTTCAACGAGGGAAGGACTTTTTACAGAATGGCATTCGACGCAGTTTTTGCTGACAGCAGAAACTTTAATGGTGGCCTTTTTACCCAGTACTCTCTTGTTGCTCTCAATGGCGCCAATAATTAAAAGCGAGCACAGGAAAAACAGCCCGATGACCACGATCACTATTTTCTTAGCATTGAGAGACATGGTTCCTCACTTCCTGGCCTTGCAGCCATGGTTCATACCAGCGCTTCCCAAATTGTCAGAATCAGATAAAAGGAAAATCCCAAAATCCCTATCCAGACGCTCAGTTCAGCCTTGGGAAATTTATTTTCAAAAATTCTATCAATAAAAGGCCAGGCTATTATTACCCCGACAAAAAATATTTGCCCAATTACTCCAATATAGACATTTGTTAATTTCAGCCAACGAAACGATGCAAAAAAATACCACTCCGGCTTAATATGTTCTGGTGTCATCAACGGATCAGCCCTGTCACCCAAACCTGCCGGAAAAATAATAGCCATCATGGTTAGCAGATATAAAATCAGTATTCCTAGAATGGCTTCTGTAAGAATATGGTCGGGAAAAAGTGGATAGGTTCTATGCCTCGACCTTCTTTCCCTTTCAAACTCAAACTGTGTAACTCCTTGCAGGCGGACAAAAATAATATGCAAAACGACCAGGCCCGCAAGTGCTGCAGGAAAAATCACAATATGGAAAACATAAAGCCGCGTCAGCGTGTTCCCTGAAATTTCCTGGCCACCGCGAATAAAATCTGCCGCAAGCGGACCGACTAAAGGAGTGCTCTCGGCGATTTCTGTTCCTACAACTGCCGCCCAATATGAAAGCTGGTCATAAGTGAGAGAGTAGCCGGTAAAAGCCAATCCTAAAGTAACAAACAAGATGATAACCCCTACCATCCAGTTCAGTTCCCGGGGTTTTCGGTATGCACCGGTAAAATAAACACGCGACATATGAAGCATTACCGTAACGATCATCAGTTCCGATGCCCATTTATGAATACTTCTTATATACCAGCCGAACCTTACTTCATGGGTGATCTTCGTCACACTGTCGTAAGCCTCAGTGGGTGTTGGAACATAATAAAACAATAGGAAAATTCCCGTGACAATCTGGATGCAAAACAAAATCGCCGGGGTACCGCCCAATGCAAACCACCAATGCTTTAGATGATTGGGAACCGGTTCATTGGAAATACTCTTTAAATCCTGAACATCTACAGGAATGCGTTCTTTGGTCCATTTCAGTAAAAAGTTAAGTTTAGGAATAGGCACTTAACACCTCATCAACATGGATATAGATGGCCTTGTCAACGACCTCCACCTTGTAAGTATCCAAAGGCGCGGGAGGAGGTCCTTTCAAAACTTCGCCCTGAGAATTGAAATACCCATCGTGGCAAGGGCAATAGAACGTCTTCTGATCTTTTTTCCAATGGACCTGACATCCCAAATGAGTGCACTTGGTTGAAAGGGCGATAAATTCACTGCCGGTATTGGTAACGGTAATGCGACCGCCTTTCAAATCTGTGAATTTGAAACTATTACCCGGAAGAATCTTATCTGTTGTCGTGATATAAATTTTACGGGTGGGATTTTTATTCGCAGAGGGCAAAAGAAATTTTACTGCATAAACAGAGAGGAGCGCCATGCTGGCAAAGAGGCTTGATCCCATAAGACAGTAGGAAAAAAATTCCCGCCTACTAATATCTTCCTTTTCTGCCATGGGTACCCTGTTTTTGGCCGTTTGGAGATAGATCTTTTTACGGCAACGTTAATTCCAGCTGAGTATTAGCGCCTGAAGAAATATCCACCTCTATTGTTTTTTCGCCAACATAAGGGTGCCACACAACGACCTTGTAATGACCGGGGGGAATTTGATCCATTTTAAATGAACCATCCTCCTTTGAAACATCGTGGTAGGGGTTCCAAACAACTTTAGAGCTTACCGACATCCATAGATGTTGTTCACACTCGATATAAAAATGAGAATCCCGTTCTTTTTTTAATAATTTGAGTGACTTGGTAACATCCACTTTTGCTCCCTTATTGAGGAGCCATTTTTTGAAAAAAATCTTACGAGTTTTTTCTCCGATCGAAAATCCCATTGGATTATGCAAGACACCTGCATCATGGTTTTCAATCGTTACAAGATTTGTTGTCACCCTCTTTGGGCTTTTTTGGATCACACCGATTTTTGGATAAGCCTGGCAATTTTTAAATTGAACTTTCAACCTTTCTTTCATCCAGCGTTTTCCCTTATCAATATTCTCGATGTAAACCACGGCATCCTTGAGACTGCCATTTTTTACCTCGACATGCTGGATAAGAAGTTCCCCTTCCTTATTTGGGTTGGCATTTTCCAGGCAGAACTCCGAGTTTTTTTCATTTTTTAAATGGACACTAACCGAGGGCGGCACTTCTCCTTTGAATAAGATGGTTCCACTTAGAGAGCCTCCGTTGGGGACATCGGGTTTGCCCCAAAGTTAGTTGAAATTAGAACATGACCTCACGTAAGTTTGAATGGTTTTTAGCGATAAAAGCCCAAACCAACCTAAGGAGGCCATGTCATGAAGAAAGTACTGAAAAAAG
>Ga0233439_10000565_pt1 | contig 54138 bp, 66 predicted proteins | sample SI_123_September_6_FD_182713 | JGI IMG/M metagenome (GOLD analysis project Ga0233439, IMG submission 182713) | Seawater microbial communities from Saanich Inlet, British Columbia, Canada - SI_123_September2016_100_MG | ecosystem: Environmental > Aquatic > Marine > Inlet | place: Canada: British... | reverse complement strand
CGTCGATTCTTGATTGAATCATATCAAGGAAAGACATTTTAAGGGGTATACGTAAGGTAGTTACGTGATGGGCCAAGGGTCTCAGGCAATGTTTGTGGTATTACTCATCCTGTCAATTGCATGCATTCTTGTATGGCCCCCGCTCGCATTGATTGCCGTCATCGGGATTGGACTTTACATCTTTTTGCCCGATGACTGCTTCAAGGGAATGACTGTTGCGACGCCCAAAGTGTCAATGCCTGCATACAATGCGAGCTACCCTCGCGATGAGTTTCTTCAAATGGCACGCCCTTTTATCGGATCTTTGGACAACTACGTGCAGGTCAAAGAGTTGGCCAAAGCCAAAATGGAAAACAGTGCATTTAATACAGAGCACGAGGTGGAACGACGGGATATGTTTGATGATCAAGTGGAGCGCACCATCCCAATGTCAGTCGAAGAATACAGAGATGGTATGGACGCCATGGGTGAGCTCATGGCACGGCGGGCAGAGATCACCAACCCTGACCCGGATGATCTAATCATCGACCCTGAACTTCAGAAGATGCGTGACGAACATCAGGAAATGAGCGCTATCATGGCCGGATTTAACAACAGTCGGTTTCCTCTCGATGACCTCGAGTGGGTTGATAATGATTAACACTGTATCTCCCACGAGAGCATGCGGACTAGATCCTCTGCATCAAAAAAGGGATTATCGACCAACATGTCATAGTTGTGGAAATCACGAAAAGCGGCATGGTCGTCGTCAAGTCGTTGTGTGATTTTGGATTTGTCAAAGTCGGGTCGTTGATGGAGTCTATCAAAACGAGTTGTCTCGTTCGGATTGAGATATACCACGTACGACTCGAGGCGGTCCTTACTGTACAAGCTTCGGAGCCCATCGGGATTCATAATAAATACATTACACGTGTCCCAGTTTTCTTTCGTAGTCCCATATAAGAAACCGCCAAACTCAGCATACTCCTTGAGTTTGTTGTCAAGTTTCATCTCTACAAATGTGTCATGGTCAATGTAGTTATAAGTGTAGCCCCGCAACTCACCGTCGCGCATCTTGCGAGTAGTCACACTCACATCTAATTTGAAATTACGAAATTTGGAAAAAGCGTGGCGTAAATAGTCCTTGCCACCACAAGCCGGTCCAACCAATATGATCCGCTTTGGCTTGCAAAAATCTTCTCTGTGCACATTTGCCCACCAGCCTATTATGACAAGTCCAAACACAAATGGCCAATCGCTTGCAGAACATAGCGTTATAAAAGTGGCCACACACAATACTGATATCGGAAAGGTTGGGTCAATTGGCATGACGTGTGTGGAAATAATACCATATCAGATTCCCACAACGGTGCGTCATGTCTGACCCTAAAAATCCCCATCTGGTGTTCCCAACCATTCAAAACCTCCAAGATGATACCGGCGAGGAGGTGGACACGGCGATCCTTTTCTCGGACAATCCAGACATGTTGGAGACGATCGAGTGGGCCACTAAGATTGGGCAAACTATCATCGAGGTCGAAGAAGCAGCAGGATTCTTTGAACTTGGGGCCTCAAATCTGCCGGCCGGCACCAGGTTCTTGTGCGAAACCAAACTACCAGTACCGGAGATGCGCATGTTGTCGCGACTAGACTATTTGGGTCGTCCAACCGCCCATACAATATTAATGGAACATGTGTGCGATCTTTTAGTAAAAGGCGAAACAACATTGGATGCACTTACACAAGAGTCATGTCCGCGCGCAAAGAACTAATTGGTAAAACTTGGGTAGTATGGTCCCACTTGGACCCACCCATCATTATACGCTTTAACCGTGATGGGGGTTTCAATCATTACCCGGACGGTCCGTATTGGCTTCGCGATAATTGGAGCCACAAAGGCGACCTAGTGCTTCTCACCAAGGACGGTTATCAAGTAGGCAGTTTTTCTCGCGGTAAGCAGGCCGGCACATTTGAAGAGTGTGTGGGCAACCGCACGTCCAAATGGGTACCGTTGCTTCAGTGTTGTCCTCGTATATTAACGAAAGCCACACTGGGTCCACCACCACCACTACTCGTATATGATGATTAAATCTGATTCCTTAATTGTAAGATGGTAGACCACACCATCAAAAAGAAGTATCGGCGTGTGCATCAACGGCAATATATCATTGACAAGCGCAAAAATCGTTTGCGTACATCGTCTTCTGTATCATGGACCAACTCACATCATTACAAGGCGTCTCGTATGCGACGGGTTGCGGCGCTGAAACAAGCTCGTCGGGAATGCCGTCGGGAGTTTAGAAACGACATTTCTTTTTTTGGGGTACTTGGTGAGTAGAAGAAGACGATGAAGTTGATTGGGGCCGGCACAGACTGGAATACATATCTCTTTGAGTGGCGTCACGCCGCACAGATACATGGATGGGATTACACAATTGTCGGACTTGGCAAAAAGTGGCAAGGTTTTGCCATATATATGCAATGGATGCAGGATGAGCTCGGTAAGCTTCCACCTGACGAACTTGTGTTTGTGGTGGATACTTATGATGCCTTGGTGCAGAAAAGTCCCGAGGAGACAAAAGAGATCTACCATCAATACTTCTCCAAACCCATCGTATACGGCTGCGAAGCGTCGTGCATGTCGGCGTCACTGTGTCACGCCGACGCTCCCAAGATATGCGAATCCAACGTTTTCCCACGACGGTATCCAAATGGCGGTGCAATGTTGGGTCCTGCGGGATTGATCAAAAAGATATTTGATTACGGCGTTGAGCACAAGCTCAAGGATGACCAACTCACCATGGGCCGCTTTTGGGCCGAAAACTGTGAACTGATCGAGTTGGATCGGGATTCGCGGCTAGTGTACAATGTCATGTATGGAATGGGCACCAAGGAGGTCGAGGGTAAGCATCAACTCGCACATCCAGACACGAACATCGTGCCCGTGCTCATCCACATGCCGGGCCAACCATATGATTTTGGCATGCGCAGCCGCAAGGCCCGGCGCACAATCATTCCGAGCAACAAGCCAATGCCTGCTCTTGGGTCACTTTATGAATTTGCCGATCAGGCCAAACGCACCATTTTTCAGTGTGAGGAGATGTACTATATTTGGATACCGCCTGTGGTGTTTGTTGGACTTCTCATCATTGGACTTGTTATTTTGCTCGTATTACGTCACAAATCGCTCACAAAAACTTAATCACACATTACACCCGCAGAACCAAAATCAAGACCATGTTGAAATACCTTTTTGTGGTAATGTTGGCGTTTATGATCGCAGCAGACCACGTGCCTCCTGCCGGTGATATGGTGGTCGCGGGCGAACAACACGTCTATGCTGCTATACCTTGTGTGTACCAAGGCAACACGATTATTTGTGACGACCAACCACCATCATCACCACCCTTATTATATCACTCCCAATCTATGCAGCACACCTCTTGTGGCAATACAAAAGTGCGCGAACACAACGTGTGGGATCACCCGCCACCTTCCGAGGAATACCAAGAGTGGGAGTGGGTGTTTATTATATGGATCAATCAGAAAGGGGAAGAGTGATGTTACTGGTGTCAAGCATGGCATATGGAAATGTGATTGGGTCATGTCCATCAATCTGAACCACCACAGGAAACACATTGGGCAGCTGCGACACGCTTTGGTGCATACGAATCACCTCTTTGGCCAATTTTCTATTAATGAGCATCGGACACCCATCCAATTCGTAAAAACTCGCATCCTCTGCATCCGTTTCAAGAAACTCGCGCAGTGGTGTGCCGTTTTCAATCTTTGAAGTGTAACTAATGTTGGAATAACACGCCCCGATTTCCTTGGGGGATGTTATATTAAAATAAAGAACCAAATCGGTGAAATGGTCGCAGAAGTTATCCGGATACAATGCTGCTAGATCCTGCCACGTCGTGATGTTTGACACTTTCATTATGTGAGGCATGAGTGAGAGGCAATGGGTCATCAGATCGCAAAATACTGACGGCATTGACCTTGGTAGCTGTGACATGCTTGGCATGTTTTTTTCTTTATAAGTGTGGTAGCACCACAAACAACACACTAAGTCTGTTGCAGGGTCGGAACACGTCTCTGATACCTTTTTGCACCGTGGGCAAGCCATGAGAGTTATGACGCATGAAGAACCGATTGTTTGAAACCTTCGTCGAATTTGTACGTCATGTTTACGTGAAGAGCATGTTGGTGTCCTAAAATTGTGCGGAACCCGCATGGCATGTCGACCATCACGACTGTGTTTGACTCTTGACAATAATGACAAAAGGACTGGTTGGCATATACACTGTTGCGCACGATGCCGGCTGCCCTCGCGCTATCGTGTTTGGGTCCGACCGCCATGTTACCACATTTGACACAGACGGGCACTTGTACCTTATCAGACGACGTCATGAGTCGTTCCCGCAGAAAACTAACAGCGCCGTGCACCAGCTTGGCGTCACGCTCCATTTCCCCGTCCTTGAGCCCACCTTCTTCTTTGCGGCCCATGGTGGGCTGATTCAAACCGGGCACCATTGGTCCGCGACTGCGGGCGTTCCACTTTTCATCCACCATGTGTTTAAGAACCTGTGCTCCAACCACTCCAACAAACACCGACGACTCCATACGGTGGCCCGTCACCCCATCAGCCATCACCCACCGGCAATTCTCTTCAAAACCGTTTGCACACAGAATCTTGGCAATGTGCTTGTACACCGCATCGGGATCTGTGTCGCCCTTGACGTTCTCTTCAAACGCATACGGTGTGCCGTCAAACCGTACCCCTGTCAGAGTTGTCACCAAGCCGAGCTGCATTTCAAGAGGGTGGCCCTTGGTCATCCGACTTGCGATGGCATGGTTGTTCATATGAATGTCTGGTACCATTCCTGTCTTCATAATGAATGGCAGGTTTTCCGGTTGAGAAACAGTACCAAACACTCCTTTCTGCCCACTCCGCGACGAGTTTCCCGTCATGGATATACACCCATCACGCTCCACCATAAATACCCCTGTTGGCACTGTTATACAATACACCTTGGTGCCCTCTACATCTTTCATTACTTTGACCCCTCCCTGCGCCACCAGTGTTGGATCGGTGCGTTTTTTGGGATAGAGGTGAACTACTGGAGGATCACTGTGTCTGTTGATATTTGCACAATAACCTGCGTTGATTGCCACTGCCGCAATCAACTCGAGATAACTGACAGTCAATTCATACGAAGCACCGGCCTTGGGGCGAATCATTCTGTATGAAGACGGGTGCGCTAATATTTGTGTACACGCCACACCATCCAGAAATGCCTGCGACATACCCTGGGGAAGCTCTCGGAAATCCTTGGGTATTGCCCCAATTAATTGATATATTATGCTGCCAAAATCGTGCGGTATCCAGAATCGGTAGTGGCCGTTGCAATGTAAATATGTATCCCACCCAAGTGCATCGATGGCTTGTATTATAATTTCGGGTGTCCGTACTGCGGATGAAAACATGTACCCGTCTTTATCGTCTATTACATCATCCAGGTCCCAACGTGGCAAACAAAACACATATCCAATCACACGGAATGCTGCAAACTCGTTTCGTTGGCGCATTGCCCACGTAAGTATGGGTCTCTTTTCGCTGGGATGTGTTTGGAGACCAAGACCTGCCGAAACAATGTGGTTCAGTTGGTCATATTCATAAGCCGCCGATTCGGCGTCAATCAATCGGTTTGTACCGTTATCATTCCGTATACACATCTTGTGAGTTTGTGTCACGCACTGATTAACAACACGACGACCAAGAAACTCAATCAGACAGGCGTCCTTGTCAAGACTATATTCCATCGTAGCGGTTGGGTGATGATACTCGATGGTATCATTTTCCATGTTGTAACAAGCCACACGGTGCTCCAATGTTATCTCAGCGATCAGCACGAGTCCCTCGGTCGTCATCACACGGTGGTCACCCAAACAACAAGCAATTTTATCGGCAGTTTGCGGGATCTTCATCGACCGTGTGCGCACGTTGACAGTAGGCTCACCGTCGAGTGTTTTGGACATGAGAACGGCATCAACCACAGCATCTTCCCGGTGACGGAACAGTGCCGATCGGTCTTGAATCACCGAAGTAGACCCACCTGCTTGTCCTGCCATCCGTTGCTGTAATTGTACGGCCTTGCGTTCGGCACCACGAGTGGTCTTCTTGCTCATCCGAGATACCAACACATCGTTGTGTGTGATGCGGGTACCCGGTCGCACCACTGCAATCTCTGGGTCTACTTTGCTGTAATCGGCGTGTAGTTTGCCATGGCACACTTCGGGTGGCAGCATGGCCTGTTCACACTTGGAGTCGGTAGTAGAAAAGGTCACGTTTCTGGACCGAGTGGTGGTATGACGCATTCCGCCGCGGTCAAGAAAGGCCTGGTTGACTACAAAGCTGTCTTCGGCACCCTGTGAGCCAAGCGACCCCATAGCGATGGTTACCATCTGCAAATTGGTGTGTCCCCCAATCCGTAACGTCTCATCAATTAACGACGCGTTGACCAACGGTCGCTCGGCGTTCCACAAAGTATACGACGTGGTATCAAACCGGTGTTCGGCAGACGTGAGTGCAACACCCTGCGCTTGCCCAAGCATGTTCATTCCATATGTCTTGCGCGGTGCCATGTTAAACTCACTTAGCACCATGCGTGCCCCGTTAATGCTGCATATTGTCACCGGATGAACTGTGACATAGTTGAAATTTTCGGGATTGGCTTCGTACTCGATGCGGTCGATGGCAACCCGAACCCTCGTCTGCTCTTCATCTTTGTTGATGTGTTCTACTACCCCTTCGCAAATCAACCGCTGCCACAACTGGGACATGTCAGCGTCGCGCACAAGCTCTGCGAACCGGTCCAGTCGGTCGGTGCGCACCATTGGCCACCACATCGATCCGGCATCGGCGTTGACATTGAGGTGACCGTCGGCATCACGGTACAGCGAAACATCCACCGCCAAATCTCCGCACCGACGAAACGACAGCAGTACATTGAGAAGACGGTCAGGGTCACAGCATACCCCAATCACTTGACCACTGACAAACACGTACCACAACGACCCCAGAAGCAGACCTACCGGTGGTGTTGCATGATGGACCATTAACCCAGTCGACACCACAATACTAATAATAAGATCCGGAAGATACCCCTGTCGCACCCCGGAGCTCAGGCAACGGTGCTTGACTAGACCACATGTGTCACCGTCGGGTGTTTGATTGGGGTCAAACAATCCAAACGACGAAAAATGCTGCCGTCGTGGCTTGGTTGCTTTGCTCCCGATTGGATTGGAAGAACGTGTGATGAGTGACAAAACCGCATGAGGTTCAATACGTGACACCATGTGGGTAATGGAACTATCGCCCCCAGCATTGGCGTTGGGCCCGTTACCACCGCTCTTGCCCCCGCGCCCATCGGGAACCGCACCGTTCCTAATCATTTTCTCCAAATCCTTACCAATCCCTCCTCCGTTCACCATGTCTTCAATGTGCACTGCTTTGAGAACAGTCCCTTGGTCGAGTGCTTTGGCTATCCGGTTCTCAAAACCACTTCTCCAATTACGGTACAATCGTCGAAACACCAGGGTCATCACATTGTTGCTCATGGCCATACGACGGTGGCAGTAGTCGTCACGGTCGTCGGGTTCCACGACTTCGTAAAAAGTGAGTAATAACTTGCGAAGTGACAGACCAAACTGGACTGCTTTCTTTGGCGCATCCTCAGCCGCGGTGTCGAGACTGTTCCCTTGGTTGGGGTAGAATTCGGTGCACATCAACGCCGCGGCTACCTCGACCGGGTCAAGTGGGGGACGTCGTGTGTCTTTGCTGCTGTTGGACATCCGGTCGGCAGCCATCCGTTTTTGAATAGTGAGAAAAGGGATATCAAACACATCCGAGCTGACGGTGAGCATGTCCTTGACCCTATCTACAAACCATTGCTGGTCCGCCTCTGTCACAATGTGCTCAACCATGCTGTCAAATGTGGATACTCCAGCAAGACGAAATATCTCGACAGGGTCAAACTGCGCCGACACAAATGGCATCCGAACCGTGAGTTCCACCGACACTGTGCGCCGCGCCAAGGTCTTTGGAAGAGTAACGTACCCCGGTTTGAGTGAGATGCGTATGGTAGAGGTAGATCGGTGACGGTTGGGGTTGAAGGCACGGTATTCGAGATCATGGTTCACCACCATAGGGTAGTTGAGCCGCGCCTGCTCTTGCATCGGCATTGCTTTCTCTTGGCCTTGGACAATGAAATAACCTCCTGGTTCGCTCAAGTCTTCGATTAGCGTCTCCGGGTCAATCAGCGGGGACCGTGTGTTGCAGTAGTCTGAAAACTTGAGACATGGGAGTGTTTCCCATGGCATGTCCGGCAGCACCGCACTACTCATCACCTTGCCCGTTTCTAGGTTAGTCACGGTGTATTCAAGCTCGGCGTACAACCACAATTTGTAGCTCAGTCGTCGTCTCAAACACTCATCAGGCATCACCTGCCGTCGAACCCCATTGGACTCTTGTATAGTGGGCCGTTCGATTCGAAGCCGACGTATTGTAACCTGGTGCTTGTGTTCCTTGTAATCTACTATTGCCGACGGGTTTTCCTGGACCACGGACTCTACATGTCGCACAAACGAATGGTATGCATCCTTCTGGTCTTGTGCAAATCCTACAGTTCGTATCTGCGATCTCAAGGCCCGAAAACCTTCCGCGTTTGATCCTGCCATGTTGTGGTATCAGGGCGGGTCTGTCATCGATTTTTGCACAGAACGTAATATTGTGGGTCTTGAGATGCTAGGTGTGTTTACCCATGACGATTGGACCTGGTCATTGGTCCAAAAACTGACCTTTCTTTGGATGTCGTCATGTCCAGGTTTGCACACCCCCCTGGACCAGGTACGGCCTATGAAAGGGACGAGAGTGAGTTATCGCCTTGTCCCTCCCTTTTTGACAGCATTGCATAACCCCTTATCAAAAGCTAACGTTTCCTTTTTTCACACCACAACACAGGTACAAGACACTACGACGGAACAAACAAGGACGAGCGAGAGAATAAAAGGAGCAACACCAACCCAAAATGGGTTGGCAAAGCCAACGTGCTCCATACCAGAAAGGACGGGAGAACGACCGATTTTTGCACACCAACCCTAACCGGGTTGAGTTCGCGAACGGTCGCACGAGCGAGAGAACGAGAGAGAAGAAGCAACACCAACTCTGACACATATTGGCAAAGCCAACGTACTTTCTTCTTTGGACGACAATCGGAGCTGTCGAGTTTCCTGCAGTACAGGAAACTTGCTCTCCGGGTCTATGACTGACCTTAAACTACTTTCAAAAGATCAATGGACACATAATATGTGCAGGGGGTTCGATTCCCTCGGGTTTTTTATTTGACATAATTACAACATGTCATCATTTTATATATGTTATTATTCAGTGCAGATGGCGTCGTGTGAGCAGTGTAAAAAGGAAATTAAAGCAAAGAAGAGCAAGAAAGTTCAGTCGATTCTCATTGGCAAGCAAGAGTTGTGTATGAACAAAGAATGTTGGGCCAAATCGCGCAAAGACCAAAACCTGGACAAGCGTGAAATCGATCAATCAAATGTAGTGCATCACGACTGTGGTGGTGTGTGCTAAGTCAAAGTCATCTTTGCTCTCATCAACAAAGCATGTACACCTAATACACTTAATACAATCAATAACTCTTGTTTAATAAGACAATAATTTGGAGAAAATGAACAATTTAATCAACATGCTCGCCATCACTTCGGGAACGCTTGCGCTGAGGTCCTGGTGGTGGAATACTACGGTCCACATAGTAGACGCACAAGTGTGGCACGATTTCCGTCGTGTGGTCGTCAGCAAAGTCCCCAGCCGTCATCTTGGCAGCTTCTAGAAAAGTCTGCTGCCCGTCAGCATCGTCCAAATCATCATCTTCGTCGTCATTTCCCTCAACAGCGCAGATAGGCACGACGTTATCAGCCGAACACCCAAGAGGTAAAAAAGATTGCACAATGTCGGCACCTGTCCTTTCCGTCAGTGTGCACTTGAACTCAACACACGTCAAACCAACACGGATCCCTTCGAGTTTGGGGCGAAATTCCTTGAATGCGAATCGAAATGTTGTGTCTGGGTCAACCGCACGCATAATACTCACAAGCATATCCATGTTGGCCTGTGAAAGAAGACCTGCCGGCACCATCACAGCCGATCCAGATATCAGAGCTCGGAGCACAGGCATCGAGACATCAAGTATGTTAAAAGTGCGTTCGTAAATAGTCATGGACATCGTGTTGGCAAGAGGTGTGGTGGTTCTGAGGATTGTGTCGGTGGGTCCACACGGTTACTCCAAACCAAAATGACAATGATCATTGTGATGATCATTGTGCCCACGGCAACTGCTTGAATGGATCATCATCAGCAATCACATTTTGCATGGAACACACACGAGCTTCGGGTGGGATGTTGGCCGGCAAAGGTTCGTACATGATAGCTCTGGTGCTGCTACCAACTGTCATGACCACTGCCGGCTTTCTTGGGTGCCATTTGCCCTTTGTACAAATAACCTCGCCCTCTGCATTGACAATCTCGAGACCGGTTAAACCATCTTGAAAGGAGATGTGTTCCCACCTAAAGTTATCACCTGATCCCCATGGCTGCAAATGCGCCCCAGACCCTGTAACTGGTACAATACATTTTCGTCCCTCGCCGTCGTTGTACCACGTCTTGTTGACAACATCCTTGAGTTTAGGTTTTGTCGACATCGTCCTTCTCAACAATTATGTTGTGAATTTGTCGAATGATCTTGGACGATTCGTTCCGTTCCTCCAATACCCATGTAACCATACTCTTGTCAAGCACATCGAGGATTTTCCCTAGTTGGATATACATTCTTTTCGAATAAACACGCTCTGCTTCCATCTCCTGTTTCATAAGGTCAAAAAGACTAGTTGTGCGTTGTATTGTTTTGGCAAAAGGCATGTGCTAGGAAGTTTGTTTACTGCAATGATACCAAAGGGTAGAAAATGGTATTAAGCTTCTCAGGTCCGCCAACCTTGACTGTGGCAGAGTGTTTGTAAAAGCGTCGAAAGTTCTTTGCAGCATTGGGATGCACCACCATGGGATACTTCATCTGTCCGCCCCACAACACGGTGCGCAAGTCGCCGGGAACTACAATCGGTTGGTTGGCCGTATTTATCTTAACAATGTGAAAACAGTCGGGAATCTTCTTTCGTTTTTTGATATTAACAACCACTTGCGGTTTGTTCCTGAAGCATAAACCTGCAACCATGTAGGTGGCACGTTTAGTACTCATGTCTTGCGGGTTGTCTTGGAATTTGGAGCGACATGCCCAACCCCAGATTCATCCATGACGCGATCCCATTCTCCAGCGTCATCGGTCATGTGCTGAACACGGTGGGTCTCACGCATGATGTCCCCACGGTACTTGGCAATGAGGTACGTGTAGTCTTCGCCATTGCTAAAGTCGTCAAGAAACGCACGTGTAATATCCAAGCACCGGTCGTCGTGTCGCGTTACTGAAGTCATCTGGTCCCAAACAGGTGTGTGTGTCCATCTCAAATTTTGCAAGTCCTTGGGGCAAAATTGACTGTCGTATACCTTGGCCTGCACCAACGCGTCGAGCTTTCGGACATTTAGATTGAGCAGGTTGGGTTCTTTCTTGCGGAGCCTTTGTATGGTCCGTTTAACCAGCCGTAAGAGCGATGGATCACCATCTGTTCCGCGCACTTTGTGGTTGTATTCTTCGACAGTCAGCTCTGGGTTCTTAACTAGTTCGCGTGCCTCTTCAATACTTTTTTCAAGAACCACATTAGAGTTGTAGATGGTTTCAATACGACCACGGCACTCCTCTTCGCAGCCGGTGGCGAGATCTCGACATATCTTGCGAAATCTGTCAAAATCTTCCCCCTTGAGTGGCTCTTCATCCACCCGCTGAATGTCGAGGACATTGATGTTTTCGTCATCCTCCTCGTCTGATGATGAATCGATTTCTTCAATGCGTGACATGTTCTAAAGAGTTTATGGTCATGGTTATTGCGTATGATTTGTAATTTTCCCCCATTACACACCAGGCGGTGCATGACACCTCATACTCGTGAGGTGGCATGTGCGATGCACATGGTGCCGATCATCCTGAATATGTATGCACAGGGTACATATCAAAAGGGGTTCATGAAGATGATTTCCGCCTCGTGGAGGACCAGCTCATGGAATCATCTTCGCCCCTGTATGCGTCATATACAGTCTGCTGTAAACAATACGGGATGGAATGTCTCTTGTACCTCTTACCCCAGATTGTGACACGCAGCCCGTATGGACGTATTTGGCTGATTGTCGAGTCTGGAGACATGCACGATATGGTCATGGCACAGGCCAAACCATTGTTATGTGGTTGTCCAGTGCATTTTGTTCAAGTGATCTCGGACAACCTTCAACTTTGTGATGAGATTAAGCGGTTCCAGGCCTCTGCCAAACCACCATGGATTGTTGTCATGACACTTGGCAAGGCTGTTAAACGGAACATTGATTGGTTTCCTGTGCTAGAGGCCGACACGGTCGTGTTTCCGAACCGCGCGAGCAATCCCTTTTATGCAAAGGTCGGCAAACACTTCCTTGGTGCCGAAGCAATGCCCCGGCCGATTGTGTACGAGCTCAATGGCCGAGATTTGTTTATGCGAAATGAAGTGTTCCGCAAGCATTTTGGCAAACCCGATGACATACAGGAAGCTAATTTCGTCATCCACCCTGATCCAGTTCAAGATGACTCTTCCTCTTCTTCGAGTGACATGTCTGCTACCGAGACAGATGAGGTGACGGACGATGACGATGGCCAAGACTATCCGAATACACCACCATCATTTGGAGATATCGACAGTTCGCCACCATTTGAATTGTTGGATAGCTCACCATTTCGGATAAATTTATCAACATTTGCATGTATTTCGCCGCAACGACCACCCCATGCCATATCCGACGACGACTTGGAATGAGTTCATACCTTCCTTGGGTGCGTTGCCCAACATGTGGAAAAGTAATTTCCAAAATTATCACACGTTATCACAACGACCTACGTGCTGGGGTGGATGACCAGCAGGCCATCAACAACACCGGCATCCCACAGGAGAAATTTTGTTGCCGCTCGCGTGTCTTGTCGGCTGTTCCACCATGGTGTGAGCCTCTGCTACTCCAACCCGAAACAGACGGCGAGTATTATTCCTATCTAGACCCAGTGCAGGGGGTTCGTCATGTACAAGCAAAATAAATTTAATATGTTGTGCACGTTTATTTCAAGTCATTTAGGGCGGTAAGCGCCTCGTCGAGCGAATCAAAGTAGCGGTCAGCCGTCATTTCAAAGCAGGTTAGCATGCATTCGGGTATGTCCTCATCTTTTTTGCCGCGTGGGTCACCCCCACTGCACACCATCCATATTTTATACCTTCCGCCGGTTTGTTCGCGACGGAGCAAAGCCGCGCCAATCTCGTGACGAGTGCCCTTGTACGCGTAGGTGTCATTGTCCATGACTGCCACCAACATGTCGGCATCGCCCACACCTCGTATGTCAGCAATTGCTGCATCTTGGCCCGACTGCTTGGAGAGTGGCCATTTATGCGTGATCTCGTGGCCATATCTTTCGGCAATTGACATTGCACGTTTTATACATTCACGGTCTGTGAAGGCACCAGCAATGTAGAGTTTCATCTCAACGGGTGGAGAGAACAACGATGATAATGACCATCAACAAAAAACCAACCACAGTTCCCACAGCAATCGGTATGACGTTATTATCATCACCTTTTCCCGGACTGGGGTCAGGACTTGGCGCACTGCACTCTTCAAACCCTTTGGCACATGTGCCGTCGGGCTGTTTAGGTTGACATGCGCTCATCCCATCAATGCTTACAGTAGCCACACAAGGTCCAGCACCTGCCGTGCACCGGTCACACGTGTTGGGCACAGAACCAGTGCAATTAATACCACTGTTGGTGATGTGCACAATGGTAGCAGGATCCATCTTGAGAAGCACTTTGCAAATATCAACGGTGAGTGCCGGACAACAATCGCTCGCGACGCCAAGGTATGACATCCAAGTGTCTTGAAACCTTGCACTCATGCAGGCACCGTTGCTTAGGCACCTTGGTGGCAACTGTTCGGGCTTGAGCCCCATGGCAGTTGCTGCTCCCGGAATGGGCGTGGCGTTGATGCAAGCGCAGTATGGGTCATCCGCTCCTTTGTTTGGCAGTGCACCACATACTGTGGTTGCCTGGGTCGTGCATGCGGTGTTGGCGGCCAAGAATTTAGTACCGGTCATTGTGCACATCTCCTGCGGGTTGACTCGGGTACCATCCGTCTGCAGAAACACAGAGGTGCAGGTGGGGTCATTGACCACGGGTTTGTAAACATCCCGTAATTGTAGAAAGGGAACGGCACCATTTATATCCTGGGCCGATGCCGATTTGGGGTTCATGGTGGCTGAGAGCACACCTGCGGATGTTGCTACCAACCCGGGGTTGGCGAAAGCAACCCACGACTCTTGTACTTCCGACTTGACAGCACTACCCGAAACCGCATCAGCTACCACCTTGTCGAGAGTGCCCAAGGTGCTGATCGAGTTGGCCTGGTCAACATCCCAAATGCTTTTGCACACCACTTGCAAACCTTGAGCCGCTCCATCGGTTCCATAAGTAGCAAAACCGGTAACGATTTGGCCTGGGTCACAGGTCGAGAGAAACGGTGCGGTTGTCCCGGCCGCTCCACCCATAAATGTTGTGTTGGGCACAACATGTTGATTGGTGGAAATGTTACCCTGGAGTATGTTCTGAACATCGTTCATCAAGAAGATCTGGGTGGACGGCTCCCACTGCATCCCCGTCCATCCGAGCGGCTGTACGTTGGTAACATTCTTGCTATTGATGTCAAAATTGTATTGGACTCCTGAGAATGGCATGACATCACGATCCACACCCACCACGGGGGCAGCGCCCACACCGGTCTTCTTTGTGTTGTTATGTTCCCACAACATAAACGACAAGATTATCACCGTCGATGCCAAGACAAGCGTGATGATCAGAGCCAACACCATAAACTTTTTATCGTTCATCATGACCTATATCTTTACATTACGTAAATTCTCCATATGACGCTATGATCATCACGATGATCATCATAATTTCTATTTGAGACCAACAGGAACACATCAGACCTCATAACCGCAGCGACAGCAGCAGCAAACATGGTCCGTTTTACACGAACACAGATTCTTTGGATTCTCACCCACCCAGTGGATGTTCCCGTGAAGAGCCTCGTTTACGCGGCAGGGAATTATATTGAAAACGATCAATACCAATTCGACATGACAATGTCTCCCTTCTACATGAAGCTTCTGAAGTCGTACCGATTGGTGGCTAACCAGTTCAAGAATGCAACGCTCAAGACGGCATCATCATGGATCGAACTGTTTGACTATTTTGAGAAGGAAGAATTTGAAGAGTTTGATGAACTCGAGAAAACATTCGAATCACTTCTTGCCAATGTTTCCTCTGACTTTCCGGCACTCAAGGAACTGTGGGATGAAGCATCTTCTAAAAAAGACTTGTCCAAAACCGACACGAGGGTGCCCACCACCGGCACCAGCACCAATACGTGTTCCGAGCAAGATTTTCTGAAACTGTTTCTGTTGGCAGCCATGCGTGCAGATGCCAAGGTTGAAGTTTCCAAGTCTGAACCTGCGGCCGAAAATGACGAGGTTGAGATGGAAACTAGATCCAAACCTGAAAATGGGATTCGCATGTGTGGTACGTGCGAAGCCAAACCCAGGCCCGAGCCCGAGCCCAAAACACCTGCCGAGATTGCCGAGGATCTTCGCAAGATCAAAGAGGGAGTTCGCCGTCGTATGTGTGGTACATGCGAACCCGAAGCCAAGGCCGAGTCGGCAGATGCCAAGGCCGAGCCTGAGAGTGAAGATTCCGAGGCCGCAGATGCGCCATCATTCAACACTGGTGGATGGGGCTGGATGGCACCAAAGTCGGAATAATTCGTCGTCCCATAGAGATGTATACTTTTTAATAAAGACCATGGATCTCTCATGAAAGAAAGTATTGCGTCATATCATTTGAAAACAAGTAAGATATCACATAACCGTAGACATGGTAGAGTTCACAACAAACCAAATCGTATGGGTCCTCACCCACCCAGCAGAAGTACCTCTAAAGAGTCTTGTTTATTCGGCGCGTGCTCTCCTTGAAATGGGGGGTTACCAATTCGACAAGATATTTTGCCCCTTTTACACAAAGCTTCTAAAATCATATCGTTTGGTAGCTTGTACGTTTGACGACCCGTTACTCAAGGCAGCGTCATCATGGACCGGGTTGTATTCCTATTTTGAACGGGAAGCGAATAATGTCAAAGAGCTCCGTCTGCTTGAGAATACATTCGAAGGTCTTCTTGCCAAGGTTGCCTCTGACTTTCCAACACTTGAACAGGAATGGGACATTCACATCACCGAAGTCGAGGCTGAAGAGGAAGTTCGTCTATGCGGAGCCAAAACAAGCCCAAGTCCGAGGAAGAATCCGAGGTCACACCTGCTGGACATTTCGTATATCCTATACCTGTTGGAACATTTGGGAATCCTGTAGGGTTGGGTCGTAGAATCTAAAGCCAATTTCATTAAAGAAAATATCGCGTCATTAGTGCAACATTATTGTATTGTGTGAGCAACACACCTCACAACCACGCCGCAGATGGCTGAGCAGCCCCCAACGGCCGACCGTTGGAAAGAGTTGTTTAGTTATTTTGCACCAGGTTCACAATCCAGTGAGATTTTTCAACTCGAAAAGAAGTTTGAATCTCTCTTTGGTGCCTCTGATCGTTCGGTGATTGAGAAGGAACAGGAGCAAGAGCATTTCAGGATATACGACAAGAAAACAATCGCGAAACCAAGCTCGGAGAAGAGTTTGCAAACAAAGCAGTGATGTTTACTTTAGTTGACGTGCACGGTAAACGTAAGTGCCAAAGGCTAATATAATAATGAGTGCAATAAACCCTCCTGCGATGTAGAGTACCTCGTCTCGTGTGAGTCCGGTATCATCCCCATCCTCGGAGCATTCGACAAACCCGTCACCGCATGTTCCGTCTTTTTGTTTCGGTCGGCAGGCCACCAATCCACCAATTTTTTCCACAGCCTTGCATGGCCCACCACCGGCGTTGCACTCGGGGCATGAGTTGCTGATATTAGAGCACTTGAACCGGGTGTTGGTGATAACGATGGCCGTGGCATCCAACTTGGCCAAGAACTCACAAATCTCTATCTTGAGTGTTGGGCACAGTGTCACATCGGCTGTATCAAAGTCCATCCATGTTTCGAGTGGCGATGCTTTCATACAATCACCGTTGGATAGACAATGCATGGAAAATGGTTTGCCGAGTGCCTTGTCCACTCCCGCAATCGGCTGAGCGTTGATGCACGCGCAAAACGGATCATCTTTGGGCAATGCTGCACACTGTGCCTTGGCGCGCAAGGCGCAAGCATTCTCCGTGGTTTCGTCTGCGAGGTTGTTGAGGTTTGTGAGGTTGACTGGGTTACCCGAGTCATCTGTGGCCATCATGACGTTGGTACAGACCGGGTCCATCACTTTGAGGTGGGTGTCTTTGGACCACTGCTGTATGTTGCTCAGGATACCCAAGCCATTGGGAAGAGTGTCGAGCGACAACATGTGATTGGTGGGAAATACCGGTCCAGCGTCGAGTTGTATCACGACTCTCATGACGGAGCATCCAAAACAAAAATTAAGAAAATATTGGTTATTAACCTGTGATTCAAGTCCAAATTCAAGGGGAACATTCTGACTTCGGCAATACAAACCGCCGGTACCAGGTGTTGGCCCCACACAATTACCGATTGACGCGCCACACTCACCGTTGGGCTCATTAGGTGACCCATCCATGAGCGACAAAGACCCGGGCTTGATGGCCATTCCCATCATCTCAACATTGCTCCCACCGTAGTTGAGTGGTTTGTTGATGCCCCCGTCACCATACATAGTGATTGGGCGTGTTGCATCAAACACCACTTTGTCCGGAACAAACGGTTTCTGGGTGTTGGTGTACGTCCATTTGTGGCGCTTACTATCAGTTACGCTGCCACTCCATTGGTAGTTGGGTAACTGCACCTGGAACTCACGGGGTGCACTACCCTCCAAGTCGAGCGTTTGGTAGTACAATATTGTAAACTGAAAGAAGTAAGCCTTATTCCCACCGTCGCCGTTGTTTTGGTTACTTGGCTTCCACGGGTTGGCACCGATCCCGCTAATGGCTCCTTGATCACATTCTCTAGATGACATTGTGATACCCTCCCAGAAGAAGGTCGGTGGTGTATCGTTTGCACCATGGCTCAATTGATCTACCAGAAGGTTTCCAAACCATTGATTGGTGTCGCCATTCAAGAAGTTATTGGCCGTCATCCAACCAAGCGTTCCATAGTATGTTCCACCCGCCGGCATGGTTGAGGTGTCAATGTGCGTGGTCGGATCCGAGTCAGCTACAAGAATACCCTCGACCGCGCCGTCGGCCGGATTTTGTGGATCCGTGCTCATGTTGAATATACTCTTGCACATGGGAACTACCGCAGATGCAAGAGCGGCGTTTGTGTTACCACCAAACGTTTTAACCCCCGTGACCACACTGCCCAACGGGCAATAGGCCGAATAATTGGTGGATACCAATGAGCTTGACGCAAGCCATTGCAGCGCTCCGTTGTCAGGGGGCGTGCCCCAAAGCCATGATGATGTGAACATACTTGCCATGTCATTCTCTCCAACTGGATTCTCGTACCTTGGATGGGTGTCAGTGGAGGGAGTGCCTGTCCACCACATGGCCCGAAGATTGGCCACGTTCTTGGAAGTGTCTGAATAATAACGGAACCCAGGAACGGGCATTGCGGCCTCGGGTACCGTGGGTGCATTATTATTACCAAGCAATGCACTTGCTGCTTTGTCAGCAACCGTTGGATTGAGTGTTATGGCCAAGACAATGACCAATATAACAAGCGCCACGAGTGTTATAACAACAGTTACACGTTCCATCTCTATACTTTACTTGTCAAGTCTTTTTTTGGATGATGCGATCCACACAGGCACAAATACCAGAATCAAAAACACAATACCGCCTGCAACCAGCCCTACTATTTCTTCATTACGAAGGCTATTATTATCCTGTTTCGTCGGGCCTGCAGGTTGCGGGTTGCAATCCACAAACCCGGTTCCGCATGTGCCGTCGGGCTGTCGTGTACGACATGCTGTGTGACCCTGAAATGGCACAATCGACTTGCATGGACCAGTGCCTACATCACATTCTGGGCACCGTCCGGTTGTGTTCTTGCATTGAAGCGTGTCGTTGGATAGGGTGATGGTTTGACCACTCATGTTCCACAGAAAGGCACACACATCTACGGCGAGTTTTCCGCACTTGGTAGCTGTGTCGGCATGTGCGTAATCCATCCATGTTTGTGTTGGATCTGCTCCCATGCATGCACCGTTTGACATGCATCGAGGCGGCAAGTTGATTCCGATAGCCGACAATCCGGGTATTGGTTTCGAGTTGATGCATGCACAATACGGATCGTTGGGGTCCCACCCTTTGCATACATCGATCGCGCGTTGGTTACACGCAGCCTGTGAAAATGGATTCACCCCGTGCCCATCGCCCACGTTCTGAATGTTGATTGGGTTTCCTTTGTCATTAAAAGACATCTGGACTCCTGTGCAAATTGGATCTGTTACCACGAGACGTGCGACTTCGGCCGCTTTCTTAAACGACACGGCCTGTGCAAACGAATCGTCATTAGGCATGACCCACATGCGATTGGCCGGTGGTCCAGTGGTAGGCACACTGAAGAGAACCTCAAAGTTGAGTGCGGGGTCGTTGTCTTTTCGGTTCTTTCCAAATGAAAACCGGTAATGGTATCCAACATTCGATGTAGGATCAGGAAAGTACTCAAAAGCAATAACGTTATTGTCCACACCACCGTTTGGAACTCTCACACCATTGTCGGCAATAGCAAACCCTTTGATCGCTGCATGACCACCATTTGCGTAGGTTACATTGATTGTGCGGTTGGGGTCAAATCGTACGTTTTCAGTCCATGGAGCATCAGCCGTCTCATATGTCCAATCGTCGACGGCGGTCCAATCCATCTCCCATAAATTGGCTACATACTCCCTTAGCTTTGCGTCAGGAGCATCGCCATACTCGTAGTACAAAAATGTCATAGAGATATCAACATTAACATTGCCGCCATCACATAGACCTTCCTTTGCCCCTCCCGTGTTGACAACACAATGATTTGCGCTACTAGGTTTCCATGGGTCTGGTTGAGTCCCATGAACCAATGAAACGAGAGTGATGCCACCCGGGTTAACCGGATTGGGTGTAGTATACCCATTAGGCGGAGGTAGGCCTATATTGCTCTGGTCCTCAAGAGCGTTGCCATGGTTAACATCATATGTTCCACTGAGCGCATTGACTGCCGTAAGATACATACCGTTCCCATAGAAATCATTGAATGCCTCGCTGCTAATATCCATCAGGTTTCCGTTGGCTGCATCGAGGACGTCTCCGAGTGTCGCATCAATATCGTTGCCCGACCCGACGGTTAGCACTGATTGGCAGAGCACATTGATATACGATGCATCACCGGTGTCGTCATGGGTATACACACGTAACCCTGTCACTACCATTCCGGGCGGGCAGATGGCGTATGTGTCAAAGGAAGCAGATGGCTCGATCCACGAAAGCACATTGTTAAGGTTTTGAGGTTTCAATATTGCCTTACCGGCAAACACTGCTGCCATTTGATCTTCCGTCAACAGTTTGTCGGCCGTGATGTCGAGGCTCGGCTCGGGAATGCCTGTCCAGTACATGGCACTTATGGAGTTGGCCGGATCCGCTTTATAGCGAATGCCCGGCACAGGGAGGTTCCCGGGCAGAACACCAGTAAACGATGGTGTACCACCAACCGCAGCAGCGGCAGCGGCAAGCCCTTTCGAATCAAACCCCAACACCACGGCAGCGATTGCAAAAGCCAACACTACAACAAGGACAACAGCAAACACAACAAACTGTGGCTTCATGGCCATCTGTTTTTAGTGCCACCACATTGTTGGCGATGCGCGTCATTGTGAATTCTAACTTCATGTGAGTGTCTTTGAAAATATCAACGTCACAATACACATCAATGCCGAAAGAGCCACGAGCAAAGTGTGACGAGTGTCCTATATGTCTGGAGACGAAACGGCTAGCCGAAAAATACAAATGTTCCCACAAGATCTGCAACGAATGTTTCCTCAAATGGCCATGGGACTGTCCCTATTGCCGAAAAGAAACACCACCTTCTAGAACTTGGAAGCAGCTTGCGCTCAGATTGGGTCAAAAAGGCAATTGTGCATTTGTTGTTGAGTTGTGGGGGGATATGATCCACTTGAAAATCAGTGTTCCTGAGAAAGGCAAGGAGAAATGGATGGCAGTGGCGTACTCCAACCGGAGTTTCGAATTCTCACCGCACGACCTTGCAATCATTAAAAAGATGGTCAACAGATTCAAGAGAGGTGATTGGGCGTGGGAAGAGGAAAAAGGATGCTTTCGTTATGAAACGCCGCTTGATGGCGAAGCGGTTTATAAGAGCGTTGAAGATATGATGGTTGGATTTGTAAAAAAAATACATCCAAGCATGACACGCAGAGGAGTCACTGCTCGTTTCAACAAATATAAACATCTTATCCAACAGTAACAAAAACCATGCATCTCATCATTGGAGCCAAAAGTGAAATATCCGAGGAACAAATCAACTATGCCGCCGTCTTGCTACGGAAGGCCAAGGAGATGTACCCTAAACTGAAAGATGCGGTCCTCGACGTCCAGTTCAGCGGAGTTCCCAAGAGCGGATGGTCCGTGTGCCTTTATGTTCGCCCCGACGGAGGTTCTTCTCTTCACGGTTTCGAAGGCCTTGATCCGGATGACGTGTTTTCCGTGGATAGCAAATTGGATTTGTTTGCGCATTAATTGTTATAACCCGTGTACCCCCCTTGGAATCACGTCAGCGGTTTAGCACACCAACACTAAAGTCATGCGTCTCATCATTGGAGCCAAAGATAACATCTCTGTGGCACAAACAAATTATGCCACCGCTCTGTTGCGAAAAGCTATGGAGGTGTACCCCAATTCCCAAGACATGAACCTGGACATCCAGTTTAGCGGAGTTCCTTTCCTCGGATGGTCTATATGCCTCAGCACCAGTATCAATGGCAACCCATTGTACCACGTCGCGGAGGGCGCAGACTCGGATGAGGAATTTGATGTAGATAGCAACTTGAATCTGTTTGCACAATAAACGTCATAACCCGTCATGTCTGCTGGTAAGACTAGAATGAAAACAAGTTCGGTCAAGAACAAGGGTCGTACGTTTCAAAAAGAGATTGCTGCCGACATCCGCAAACTGTTTTCTGAGCAGTTGCACGAGGATGATGTGGGTTGGTGCTCTATGGGTTCGTCTGGAGTAGATATTGAATTGTCTCCCTTGGCTCAGACTTTGGTTCCATTTGACATTGAGTGTAAAAATGTTGAGAAACCCAACCTCTGGGAAGTGCTTAGGCAAGCATGGGATCGCGACCTCCCCAAGGACCGTCCCGAACGCATCCCGTTGGCGGCGCTCCGCAAGAACCGCACCAAACCCGTGGTAGTTGTGCCACTAGGTTGGATTTACGACCTTTTAAAAGAGCCTGACGCAGACCCGATGGGTCCACGCGCTACACTAGCACAAATGTGCCCGTTGGAAAAGCGTTGCCACACTGCAAGTGTCACCATCTGGTTACAGCGGGCTACCAATGCTGAGCGCAGTCAGCAGCACGCTGAAGTTTTTACATGGCTTGGGTACAGATGGCGAACACATAGTGATAAGAACTTTCCATTCTGGAAAACTGTCAACGCGGAACTAGGCGGCGAGTATGCAACGGATGGCATCATCTTTAATCGTAATGATGAGAACCACGTGCTCATGGCAGTGGTTTCATGGGAACTACTAAAGAAATGGATGACGCAACGTACTCAAAAACCATGTGATCTGTGACGAACAATGGTGTGACGAGTCATACCCATCATGGAGGCATCCAATACCCTAACCCAGGTGACGGTCTCAGCTTTCAAGTTAGCGTGGGAGACGAATCAGATGAGTGAACTGTGCAATGTGGGGAACTTGAGCCTAAAAGTGAACGGTCCCCCAAAACAGGTGAAGATGTGGTTGGGGAAGACACCAATCCCGAGTCCCCACCGTCCGTCATCCCCCACGGCCCGTTCGGCAACATGTTCGGGATCGGCGACACAAGTCCGACAGGCACATTCCTCTTGAACTCGTTCAGGTTGGTGGACATGCCCATCGTTGGACCGCTCGGTCTTCTTTGACGCGTTGTCATGGCCTCGAAGATTGTGGCACGCATACTTTTTCTCTTTTTCTCTTAGATGACACATATCTCGTCATATAAATCAATTTTATTTCATTGTCTGGTACGTGGTCAGGGAAATTAGATGAACCATTCAAACCAACGACGTTGACCGTTGGTGAGTTCAAAAATGTAAATGTTGCAAGAATATATGATACTTGACCACTTTGCCTGTCGATTTTTGACAAAGGGCAATCTTAGTTCCACAGGGCCTGATGGACCAGTTGTCGGTTTTTAGTCGCATGGCAATTGGTGCACCATCGGGTGGATCCATGCCGTAAAATGATGTCACACCCCTTTCTCACAGTCAAGTCAGCAATGGCAAATGTCATGCCTGTAATGGTAGATCGTGATTACATTCAGTCGGTCAGAGATGACATTGACACAAAACTAAGCGTCGAGGGTGTCGAGCGTCGTATTGCCACACGCGAACGCCGCATTGTGGACCTGGATTCACCCATTGGTGACCATCCGGTGCGGCTGCGTGCCAAGTTTGAGGCACAAGCACTGCGCAATGAAAACGAGGATGACCACAAACTTTTGGTACGGATACTTCGGCAACGCGAGTTGCTGGAGCAGAGAGTTACTGACGTCCTCGAAGCGGCTCGTGTGACCAATATTGCCGAAGAGCGCCGTCAGCGTAAACGACGACGGTATGAGTGCGATGACAGTGATGTTGCAGATTCTATATTAGCAAAAGAACAACGCGAGAAGAAGCGCAACCGTTTCTTGGCTGATGTGATATTACGGGATGCCACCATGCATCATGATGGTTCCACTCTCAACAACACGCAATTTTTGCAACTCAACGACAACTGTACCAACTGTGAGAATGTGATTATGGAGCGCAACGTCTACGAGAGTTTCTTGGTGTGTCCTAAATGTGGGTTTCGGCGCAAGTACTTGGACACGTCCATGTCGGCACCCGGGGCATGGGGTTCGAAGCGCAATGATACGCGCAACCCACCCAAGTGTTTGACGCACTACCTTCATTTTTTGCTCATGTGTCAAGCCATCAACTCGACACCATGGCCGCGCGAATTCTTGGATGAGGTATCGTGGTACTGTTGGATAGCAGGAGCACGCAAACCAACTGATATTAACAAGGACATGATTCACGAGGCTCAACGTCGTCTCGCACCCGATGGTCGTCCCAACTATGCCATTTCGCTCAAGCTGTTGGTAACAATGCGGGGTCATGTTCTCAAGTTCCCGCCTCGGCTCACAGCCAAGATGCTGTTCCTGTTTGGCAAGCTATGGCCCGTGTTCTCGATGTACAAAGAGTATTTGGAGAAGCGCAAAACACGAGCCAACATGTCGGCATTCAAATTTATTACACGTATCTTTTGGAAGCTCTTGGGCCACGATGTCTACTTGCCGGTTCTAGACAAGTTCAAGATGGACGACTCGCGACTCAAGCACAGCTGGTTTATGCGTTTTTTGTTCCGTGCGCTTGGGTGGAAATGGGAGGACGGACGAATTGTATCAACCGGCGACGAGGAGCTCGACTGGTTCGAAGCCGAACTCGAAGCTGATCGCGAAGAAGAGGCTGTTGTGTTTTCGCCCTAAACCTCGGCAAACTCAGAAAAAACTTGTTTTGTCAACTGATATGGCAATGGCACGCTTCGTTTCCGTCCCATTTCGTTTGTACAGCTTTTGAATGGCAATCACATCGCCCGGTGATAACTGAATGGGATCACCGTGACGTTTTGCAATGCGCGATTTCCTATTCGTATGCATGATTGTTGGTTCGTTACCATCATGTGTGGTTCATGTCGGTCAGTTTGTCGCTGATACTACCGTTGAGGCAGGCGAGTTAGCGGGTGACGTTGCAGAGGTGTATCCGCGCACAACATCCCTAGTCAAGATGGGAGCATCCATGGTGTCTCCAACCGCAAAAAGCATGATGGGCATACATAGCGCTTTAGGTGCGGCAAAAACTGCCCGCGGTGCAGTTCGTCGGTACACCGGCTATGGCACACGACGTCGTTCCAGGTCAGGCACCAAGAAGCGGCGACGGACCAAGCGCGGAAAGATGCGGACGGGTCCTCGTGGGGGTCGGTACTATGTCCGCAAGGGACGAAAAATATATGTTTGATTAGAGCCACGCAGTTCGCGCAGTGTACGACATGCGGTCGGCACACACGGTGAGAACCCTCAGTACGTTATGATCCTTGTGTTGTGGTGCAGCATCTTCGACAGAATGTTCGGCATCTAACAGCACCTTGATGAGGGCGCCGTATGGAAAGTCCACCGCCTTTCCGTTGCCGGTGCCGATCCGGATGGGGTGTGTCTCCACAGGTATGTTTTTACATGCCTTGAGGTATCGATCCACTGACAAATTAATGATGGGTACTGATGTGACAATAGTATGTTTAGTACCCCAATCCATTACCACCACCACATCCTTACCGTGCTTGGCTGTGATCTCTTTGCCGGCTCGCCGCATCCAGTTCGGTACGGTTTCATCGGGCTGCTGAGGTGCGTAGTCGGATGCAATCTTACGCACAATCATCGGCAAATCCCCTTGTAATTTATGCATAGCATGATCCATTGCTGATTGCATTTTCCGCTGCCTCTTCTTCTCCATGGGTTTTACGAAGCGGTGGGTTCCATTTTACGCAGACACACTCTGACATGGATAACTTATCCATCATCTGCAACCCAACCAAAGTGGGCATGGCTCAACTTGTGTTTGCACTCGGCGAGCTAGATAAGTGCACGTCGAGCATTGGAATGTTATACGCCAACGAACTGTGGCGTAATATCCGATTTCACCTGTCAGATACCGAAGATTACCCGAGCGAGTTCCGTGCGGCCATCAGCTACGAAGATCTGACACTTCACCTTGTGGCGCTTAGAAATCACAGTGCAGAATTCTTTCTTAAATTCGAGTCGGCGATGGGAGGACTCGTTGAAGAACTTGTTACAGAAAACATTATGACGCAATTAGCTGCACTCTATGCCGAAGAGGCCAACAGTATGCTCTTAGATGCAGGCCAACGCGTTATAATGGAGGAAGAAAAACCATACATTGGCTTCTTTGATGGCGGTGCTGCCCCAAACCCAGGATGTTGTGGCAGCGGATGGGTCCTGTACGACTGCCACGGCAAAGCGCTTGATGCCGGCACGGTGTATACCGAGCACGGAACTAACAACGAAGCCGAATACGCTGGGCTCATCGGGCTCATTACAGAACTGGAAGTATGGGGTGTCGGATGCATCACCGTTATTGGTGACTCGGAAACGGTAATCAAGCAGATAAACGGGCAAAACAAATGCCGGGCAGCTAACCTGAAACCGCTGTACAACAAGGCAATGTCTATCATTCAACAACACCCCAACTGGGTGTTTAAGAGCATGAAGCGTAAGCTTAACCCGACGGCCGATGCGCTGTGCAAAGTGGCACGACGAACCAAACGTAGTGAGAAGGGTGTTGGGTTGTTGTCAATGATTTAATACAAGTAAACAACACATGTCAATCAAAGTCGTCGCACAGTGGTGGTGGTGGTGGTGGTATCGAGCCGCATTGCCCAAGTCCAAAACACACCTCAGTCGGTGACGCCGACACTGTATTACACACTTCAATGTGTGCCATACGGAAAACTACCATCTGGTTCTCGCTTAATTCGTAGAGTCTCCATCGACTCTTGTGTTTGGTTATGACGGGATCCAAAACAGTCATGTTATTTTCCACCTTTGGCATGGAAACGCTCAAAATAAGCGTGTTCGTTGCCAATGCGTATGGGAGGATGTAGGTCGTGTTCGTGCCATATCGCCTCGGGTATCATTTTAGAGACATCGGCAAGGGTGTTTTGCAAATCTCCTATTCTTGAAGGGTTGTTCCGTCGTCCTCCTCGTTGTTGCCCACCGCCACCAAACTGCGAACCACCTCCTCTTGGAGCAAAATGATCCGAAGGACGTTGTTGCTGTCCATATTGGGACCCACCTCCATAAGGTGTGTACCCACTACCATAGGTCCCATTGTCTGGTGGGCGGGATGGGACAGAACCATATACATCGTTCTGTCTGCCGTAATCGTTTCTGGGTTGATGATACCGTTGTTGTTGTTGATAAACGTTGTGATGAGTCGGCGGTGGGGGTGGTGGAGTCCGTGGCCTGGGAGGTGTGCGTCGTGCGAAGAACTGCGGCTCTGATGGTATTGGGTTTGTTTGGTAACTAGGTTGATCTGGATTGTATCCACCATCATCTACCGGTGGGGGTTCGGTCGGACTGGTGGGCTGGTAGCTTGATTCGGTTGGGTGATATGCCGGACTGTTGGGCTGGTAGCTTGATTCGGTTGGGTGATATGCCGGACTGATAGGGCTCATAGAATGATACCCTTTGTCATCCTCCAGAGGCTCATAGCTTGGACCTAATACTGGTGGGGCCAAGTTTGGTTCTGGTGATTGCATCGGACTGATCATTTTCATCAGACTGGGTGGCTTGGTAGTTTGCTTGGATCTTGTGTTGGCCGGCATCCTGGTTCTGACGAAATTATGGGACCGGTTTTGTATAGAGATGCCGAGATTTCCACGAAACAACGTGCAACATTTCTTGGCCAAGCCTGGGGCCACCGTGCACTCACCAATCAATGATGTTCGATACATTGGATTGTGGCTAGCGCAGCAAATCGCCAACATCATCAACGGTGGACCGGGAGGGCCTATTCCTACCGTCAAACAAACCCTCAACTACATTCTGGGTCGATGCGAACAACTTTGGCAGGCTCAACACGCTCACCAAATCCAAATCGGGTCAACCAATAAGATTCTAGAGGCAGTGGTAGCGAGTTTGGTACCAAACCAACATGCTCTGAGTTGTACAGCTGATGATGAGTTTGCACCCATCACCAATCGCATGGGGTTTGATGCATTGGTGGACTTGGTAGCCTATGACAAAGGTAACCCTGCCACCTTTGCACCCCTCACCCCAAATGCCAACATGTTTCGCACACGGCTACAGGGACAGGCCTCTATCCTGCGCCACGTCGTCTGCAACTACCAAGAAGGTTCGCCGCCATCCTCAACCGACCCAAATTATATATGTGACAACAGTGTGGCAAAGGCTACCGTCGGCACGGGTGCCTTTGCGCGTTCGTTGCGCCGGTGCGCATGCATGGATCAAGGGACATGTAATGGACCGTTGTGCGAGTGGATTGGTAACGCTGATGGCGCGGGGAACGGGGCATGTGTGTCTGATGTGCGGCAGTTTGGTGATGCTGCGGGGGCGCCACGGTATGGGAGGCGGACACGTTTTGTAGATGGTACAGAGTTTACTGATGTGCGTCGTGGCACAGGATCAATGTTGATGCCACCACCGCCGGCATACCAACACCAAGGAGATGTGGTATACGATGGTGCGGCACCGTACAAATACTACACAAAAACAGGTTAAAGATAACAGCCCCTTCCTTCGTACGCACGGTCTTCCGAAATGTAGTATTTGAAGCCGTCACAGCTCATGTAATGGTTGCGATGGTCATAGTCATACTCACAAACGTAACTTCCGCACCCCTTGCAGCGGAATCCTTCATGACTACTCATCATTTGCCGCAGACACGTACCTTTGTCGGAAAGGTCCAAGTACTGGGATATACGCCGTTTGCGGTATGGAAACATTGCCCAGTGATGGTACCCAAACTTCTTTTCACGAAGGTGGGAGTATTCGCGCACTAAATCCGTTTGCGGCAAGTCCTGTACCATTCCGTTGTGCAGGAAATGGAGAGCGTGTAGCGGATCGCCTTCTTCAATGTCATTCGGGTCAAAGATCACTTCCTTGTTGACAATCGGGTCCAACTCCTCTTTGGTGGCTTCGTTCATCAACGCCACGAGACGTACGAGCGTCAATCTTTTTCCATCGGTAATGACGTACTTCTTGCCGCTACTTTCAAGTGATGTTTGGCAAGTACCTCAGTCATGACCAAAGACGTTCTCTTTGGTGTATGTGATGTGCAGAAATCCGTCGGGTTTTTGGTTCTCGGCCAACAACGCTCCTACGGTGTCTGTCATTGACGGCACTGTTCCTCCCATAAAGAGAAATAACGCAGAGTCGGCCGAAAACCCAGAGTCGACTTTAACAAGCTGCTTCTTGATTTGCGCCGAGATTACCATGAGTGTCGCCATGTCATTCGCAAGAAACAAGAATTTGGGAATGTCCTTGGTGCCCGCGCCGGGTGTCACATATACTCCAACAGTCTCGTTCTTCTGTTTGGCAAGTTTGCCTTTGAGATCAATCTTACGTTGTTCGTCGGATATTGACAACCATTTCTCTCGTGAGATCATGACTACCTGCCTGGACTATGCATTAAAAAGTTTCGAGTTGTATTCTTGATTGATCTATTACCCCATAATCCCGTAATGTATATCCGCGCTTAACATCTTGGCCGTTTAGTCGCAGCCGTTTGGCATCGGGAAACATTTCCCTTATAAAGCTCGAGGGCCACAGCGGTTCGGCGGGCAACTCTTTGTCATTATCAATAACCAAAGTAGCGTTGGCCTCGACACCAACGTCTTTGCATACACTGAGCATCATCTCGCTCCACACATGTTCCGCCGATACAAATCGGCACTTGATGAAGTCGTTGGGTTCTGATGTCATGTCAAAACCATCAGCCTCAACCGAAAACGCCGACCATGGCAACCGGTCCCCAATAGGCCTGATTTTATCACACGGTGTCTCACCATCGTGAACACGCACCACTACTGTACCATATGGGTGAGTAGCGCAACGTCCGTCACCGTCTTTTCTGCTACGTTTTCGACACGGCAACCCCTTGGCTGTTTTTCCACCCACATCCCCACATATTCCCTGTGACGTGTCGGGTGCTGTTTTCAGACGGCACGTTTTGAAAACGTACCGGTACCCACCTTCCTCGGCAACCCGTTCCGCATCCAAGTGAGCATACGATTCGAAAAGGAGAGGGATCCAGTCTTTGTTGTACCGCACAAACTTATCTGCTACCATCTCCAACCAACCCTGCACCATCCTTTTCCAGACACTTTTCATAAACGATTTTATATTAGATGGTTTTGTTTGAGACATTGCAACAAACCATAAGATGTTGCTCGCTCGTGTGGATCTACAACAAGACATTGATTATAGACATGCTCTACTATCCGAAAGGATTTTTCGCCAATCTTTGCAGTTGCGTCGTGACATACTGATATTACATCCTCACTGTTTGTGTTTATATCATCAGCATGTCTTTCGGCCCAATCCGTCAACTCGCGTATGGTTATCATAGCTGTGGTTGGACTGCACGCGCGTTTTATCAGCGAAAGTGGTATCCCCAATGTCAGGTGAATTGCACAAACCATGTTGGCCGAAGTAGTCTCGGCAAATATGGGATGACCAGTCACTGCCTCGAGAACGACCAATGCCATTGACCACACATCTCCCGTTTCCTTGACACGATCACACAACATCAGGTTTTCGGGAGCTCTGTACCATCGAGTTTGTCGCGGCACACGGTAATCGTAATCTTTGCCGTTTACCACCATGCCAAAGTCGGCAAGCTTGAATTCAGACCCATCCCACAAAATGTTACCCGGTTTGGGGTCATTTTGGTAAATGTTCAACCCTTCGAGGTAATGAAGAGCTTTGAACATACCCATCACTAATGTACAAACATGATTGTCCGTCTTCAAGGGCTGCATTTTAGCAAGCGGTGTCATTTTGTCCATCGTGTATGCTTGAAGATATGTGACATCACTGCCCACCATGGCAGGCACAAGAAAAGAGTCGTGAATATTGATAATGTTGTCGTGGGATAACCTCCTCAAAATAGCAATCTCGTCGCAAATCATCCTCTGATATTTTTTTCCCTTGGGCCGGGCTATTTTGATAGCCTTTTCTTGCCCAAGGCATGTACCTTTCAACACAACCGAGTATGTGCCGGTTCCAAGAGGCTTGCCCTTTTCCACATGAATGTTCCATCCAATGACCATTGAATCATCACACTGAAGAGCTCCTGTCTTGGCACCCAGAAGCATAACGCGGAAAATGAGACGGGCCTGCGCATCTTCTTGATTCGTAGACTGATAGTGCGCACATGTTTTTTGTTTAATAATGATCATTATGACATCATGATCATTATGATGGTTGCATTATTGCATTGTATCAGTGGCACAGTGGTTGCACCATGTTTCGGTACAAGAACCAAACCAGGGGCCCACTGAAACCAGTCGAGCCGGGCAAACCTATAGAGTTTTACGTCAACCATGTCGAGGCAGGCACCACCGTCAACGAGGCACACCTTCCGCATTTTAGAGGCGGATGGCCCGACCCGACAACAACCGGTATTGACGACGAACGAGTGTATCGGGTGGCGCAAACCATGTCCCGCGAGCCTCGCTGGAAAGGTCGTGGTCTCAGATGGGAGGCTAAAAAGTATTGCAAATATGTTTACGGGATGACCGAGAGTGGCGACCGGGTTTCGGCCATGGTTCTCTACGAAGAAGCCTTTGTGATTGAGTTTCCCAGTTTTGTAAACACCAAGAAGATGGTGACGGGTGCATTAACCAGGATTGAGGAGGCCGTTGGGCTAACCCGTGGCACTGTGTGCAACCCGTCCAACGCCGATTCGTTTTCCATGCGGTACCGAGTGTCTCCGTACATTCCAGCCGACCCAGAGCACCCAAACGAACCACGCAATTTTCCATCGGTCCGGATTGGCGTCGAAGGCCCTGCTGTATTCAAAAAAATCACCAATTTTCTTAAATCGGAAAAGCTACCAGGTCCGCGAGGGTTTGCTTACAAGGTTACACTTCATGAGACGCGAGATGTTGTGGATCCAAACTCGCGCATGCTGCGCGAGTTTGAAGTCAAGCCATGCACTTGGTGCATTGCAGTAGATCCCAAACCATTTGGATGCGTAGTAGCGCTCACCGAAGTGCAATTCCATTGCACACGTCTCGAGCCCATGGTCGAGACAGAAGCACGTCCTGTGTTACCACCCGAACCACACATCCGATATACATGTATTGATGCCGAGGCTGTGTTTGGTGATGCCAAGGAAGTGTTTGCGGTGGCCGCCTCGAACAAATCAGAGAACCCACCATTTCCCAAGCCCGACAACCCAACATCAGCGTCTGTTCAATGGTCCATCGTCACCATGGAAGACCCGGCCGACGGACCACAAGGCATTTTGATTGAGCTACGCGACGAACACAACGCATCGCTCGTGGATGGGTTCTCCACTATATTCAAGGGCGTTCCGTATCAAACTTATTTGTACGATACAGAGGCGGAAATGCTCGAGGGGTTGATGGATTGGATCCGCTTTATTGACCCGGATGTGGTTGTCTCGTACTACGGGCATGTCTTTGACTTCCCATGGGCGTTTCGTAGCAACAAAGAGCACAGTCGTCGGTTTTACGGTGTCGGACGCTTTATATGGGATGTGCAAGACCAGGTGTACCTGCGGTCGGTTGGCAAAAATATTAAGATGTGGGATGCTGCTGGAATGAACGGCGAGAAAATAAGACCAGTGATGAGTGGTCGTATCATGTTTGACCTGTTGGACTATTTGGCCAACCTTATTGAGAAGTTTCCGAGCTACAAACTGGACTGGTTTGCGCAAGAGTGGCTCGGTGAGGGTAAGGCTGGTTTTGACCGCAAGATCGACATTCCGTTGGCATGGCACGGCGGGCTACCTCGTGAAAATTACAACGAGATTGTCGGAGAGGACAACGCCTTGCCCGATGGCGTAGAACCCACTCACCTACAACAACGTGCTGCTCTTCGTAATTATTGTGTGTATGATTCGGTGCTTCCAATACGGATCATCTTGGCACGGTTCGAAGGGCAGATGCGTGCCACAGCGACCCTAACCTATGTCCCGTTGGGTGATGTCATCAACAAGAAGAAGTTGCGGCTCATTATCTCCAAGGTGACTGATGTGGCATGGAGTATCAATGCCATGATTAATGTACTCGATGCCGACTTGCCAACGGACAAGTATGACGGTGGCCATGTGTTTGAGCCCAAAGCGGGGTACTATGGTGAGGGAGATCCTAACCTTCCATTGATGGATCCACAGCCCACACCCAAAGGAAAAGTGTGCTATGATGACATTCCCCAGGAGCTGCTCAAATGGTACGAGTTGGCCGTCACTGTGCCAACTCAAGATTTCAAGGCGTTGTATCCATCTGTTATGTTGGCATTTGGTGTCTGCATCATGCGTTTCCTCGACGATGATTCTCACCCACGTCGACTCTACCCATCAGAGCAGAGCATGCTAGATTTTTGCAAAAAGTTTGACCTTGATCCTCCACTGCCATCTGTTCCTGCAAAAGGGCTTCCCATCATGTCGGATATGGAGATGCGGATACATGGTCCCGGTGTGTGGTTTGATGCCCCGGACAAGGATGACTACACGGCTGTCATCTCGTACAACCCCAAAAAACCGGAAAAGGCGCCCAAAATGCACCGCTTCTCAAAGCGATGGGACGGAGTCTTTGTGCCAATGCTGCGGTCTGTTCTTGACAGCCGTTTTAAGAAGAAGAAACTCGGGAAGAAGTTTGGCAAAGCCAAGGAAGTAATCGAAAATTTGCATCAAGACGGCGACAATGATGATGCTCGGGCAGCCCTTGGGTTCCTTTCGGATATGAAGGAGCTCGACAAGCTTGGGCCCCACATGTGGTTGTCTCAGAAACGTGAGCTGATTGGACCTAATACCCCATTCCCACACAAGGCAACAGTCGTCGCACTGGAACGTCACATCACGGTGGTTGATTTCCAGCAGCTCGCCGACAAGGGCCTCGCCAATTCAACATATGGCGGCACTGCTTTTGGAAATAGTCCGACACCCGTATCATGTCGACCGGTGGCATCCTCTATCTGTGCCATTGGACGGCAGCTGCTCATCATGAGCCATGACAAGGTTCTAGAAAAATACAAAGGAACAGTCGACGAAATTATATACGGTGATTCCGTCACTGGTAACACGCCTGTGCTCATTCGGCATGACAGTGGCCACCTGCGGTTTGTGCAGATCGAGGACCTTGGGAAGCGGCCATGGAAACAATATCATGGTGGAAAGGAAGCTATCGAGGTCGACAGCTGCATCGAAGTCTGGTCCGACAAAGGGTGGACAAAAGTGCGGCGCGTTATTCGGCATCATACCACCAAGAACATGTGCTTGGTGCGTACAAAGTTTGGTATGGTCGAGTGCACCGAAGATCACTCGTTGCTTTGTGAGAATGGCACTCCAATCAGACCTTATGATATTACCCCAAAATCACCACCTTTGCTTCATACCGATCATCCATTTCCAATAGAAGGTGAAACGCCTGATGACCTTGGATTGGGTGCTCGGCTCGGGATGATGACCAAGCACATGGACGTTGACCTTGAGGAGCAGGAAATGTTGTTTGCGTCCTGGAAGACGTTGGAAAGATATGTTATAGCACGGTACGGGTCGGTGGAGAGCCTATGGTCGGTGCGAAAGAGGACAAAACTTGGTGCTGCACAACTTTCTTACATGGCAGCGCGACTCAAGGCATCCACTGGGTACATTATGTTGGACGATGACATGTACCGACTTGGACAAAATATCTGTGGCAAAACACGTGTGGAGGTGGTTGGCCCCAGCAAAGGATGGGTGTATGACCTGGACACCGAGTGCAGTCACTTTGCTGTGGGCCCAGGCACGTTAGTGGTACACAACACCGATTCCATCATGCTCAAAGTGGTGGGCAAGACATTTAAAGATTCGTTTGCATTTGGCACCGAGGTGGAGAATTATCTAACCAACGATGTGTTTGGTGCATGGCCTGATATTGTTATGGAGTTTGAAACACTCGAGTACAAGTTCCTATCAGTGGGTAAGAAGCGTTATGCCACCGAATCGTACGCGTCAATGGACAAGCCACCCGAGTCCAAGGTCAAGGGGCTTGCGGTGGTACGCGGTGGTGACTTCCCACCCGTGTGCACAATGATGATGCAGACACTTCTTGATATTTGTGACGAGTGTGGCGGCTTGGTGATCGAGGCCATTACATTGATCAGCGTACTTGCGCTTGGGCGTCACCTCGAGATGATATTAGACGGTACGATGCCGCTGGAAAAATATATATTGGCCAAGAGTATTGGTACCATCGATCCCAAGGGTAAGACAGCACCCGAGCATTTGCGTGTTGCGCGTAAGATGGAAAAGCGGTTTGGGATTCCTGTTGTGGAAAAAGCCAAGATAATGTATGTCTACATCATTGGGGACAACGACGGTGTGGATCACCCGACGTGCATCGAGTACAGTCAACTCGATCGTCTCCGTTACTTGGAACAACGCATCCGAAACACCATCTCTGAGATTATGGTTTTAATGAAAGTGCCACCCAACACTGTCCATTCAATTTTTGACATGTATTCCAAGGCATTGTCGGAACAAATATCGCCGGCGGTTCGTGGGGGGTTCTTCAAACCGTCAACCCAAACAGCCGAGGAGCGTCTTCAACGATGCGTACACCTGTTACACCACCCACCCGAGGTGATGCCCATGCGGAAACGCACTGCTGCCACTCTCAAAGCACTCAAGCCAAAACAGGATGAGATAAAGCAAGCATCGGTGAGTGATTTTTTTGCGTTGGCCAAGAAGAAGAAGAAGATTGACAATGCCTCGTCGTCGTCGGACGCAAGCCCGGCGCCCGTACCGGTCGAACAAGGGATTGCGCGAATGGATGCCCAATGACCAGTTTGAGGATTTTTTGGCGTCGCTACCGAGACTTAGCCCAGCAAAGGAGGCGATTCTACGCGCGGAGCACGAGAAGCGACGACCAGTGGACCCAAACGACATGCACTATGGGTTTTGGAAAATGTATGCCATCGACTTGGTGTTGAGTGTGATTGATGGAGAAGAGCAAACTTCTTGGTGGGCATTGGTTGCGGTAGATACACTCATTCATTACCTCGAAGTAGGCGACTATGCTACTTATTTTTCTATTATTGGTACCCTTGTTGCTTACCGCATGGCCAAACAGGCAGTAACATCCGAGATGTTGGCAGATTTGTTTAATTATAAAGTATCATAATTGGCTAGTAGTACAAGTGTACCGTCTTCTATCCATATATGTACCGTCTTTGCAGTGTGTTGCTCTTTGTCATCCAAGGGAGCCTGGGTGACGGTGATGCCGGGTTCTGTGCATGCATCCATGGGATCGTCCCTGGTGGCCGCCATTAGTTTTTGAAACGAACCTTCGTCATGTCCGATGACAACACTGATGGTGTTTACCTTGACTTTTTCGGCAAAAACGTCAAACCGACACGTTTTGGTCCAGCTTCATAATTCACCATGTTGGGGTGTGATCAATGATCACCGATGATCATCAATGCACCTCAGTGATCATACAGGTTTTGTCGAATCGGACCAGATAACCACAACCCTCGCGCTACTCCCCACCATCATGTCCACCTTTAAGGAACGAGCATATCGTTGTCGTAAAATTCCTCTTGGTCTTTTCATCATATATTTGAATATATTTGTGGGCGAACGTTATGAACTATCTCCTACAAGCATCTATCCAATGGATCATAATGATTGGTGGAACATGACTGAAGGCTTGCTGTTCGTCGACTACGGGGATAGAGTTCGCGAGATCAATGACCGGTTCGAGTCTTCCGAGTTCCCGGTAGAAGATACTGTTGGACACCTGATGCAATCGGTAATGTGTTTTCCAAATGATGATATTAATTGTCTGCTGGTGGGCACTGATATGGTAGAGAGAATAAGAACGGCTTATCCAAGAGACATGATTCTTTATAGAGGGTGTTTTGTTGGGTGGCATCCACTGCGCGGGTTATGTATTATACTGCTTGATGCCCAGGGATGGTTTGACCCGGATCATCACGCTTACCACAAGACGGTTGTATACGAAATTGGTAATTTCGGCATCTTTGCGTGGTTGATCTTTAGTGTCTATGTTGTCAAAGTATTTGTGTATGGTTTGAAACCCTCATAATGTCAATAAACACATTCTTTTTCATACAGTCCATGGTGTGTGTCACTTTTGTTCTTGCCCGTGATAGCAAAGGTGGTATTGGTAGACAAGGGACTCTTCCCTGGGTCAACACTGCCGAGAGTCGCGCTGATCTTAAAGAGTTTAAGCGACTGACACTCGGCAAGACTGTCATCATGGGCCGCAAGACATGGGAATCCTTGCCTAAGAAACCATTACCAGGTCGGACAAACGTAGTTCTTACAACCGATTCTTCTTATAAGGCTCTCGGAGCGCATGTTGTGTGTCACAAAGAGGAATGGGAACTTGATGATGACTGTGTTATCATCGGGGGCGCTCAAATATACCACCTTTACGAGAACCACCCCAATATACGTTGGATCATCACGGAGATACCAGGTGACTGGAAATGTGACACTTTTTATTATTTGCCCAGCAAAGCAAAGCTCGTGAGTACAAATGGTAACGTCCGAGTCTACGAATCCATCTCGTCTCGAACACGTACCCACAGCGGAGGTTTGGCTACCGAGGATAGTTTGGTCCAGCCGGCAAACACAAAACGTGCAGTGTCTTCTGCGGGAACGTCAGGGTCCACACCATCACGCATGATATTCTGAAACTTCTCAGTGATGCCGGTGAGAAACTGGATTGGCACCGACTCGCTCTATTCTTCAATCTCACCAACATGCCAACAGCCGGCTGCGTGCACACTAAGAGGGCAGTTGTCAACACTAACTTTGACACCTGGTCTATCATCCATCTGGACATATTGGTACATGCATAATGGTTTGGGTGTTGGTGGTCGATTCTCAGCAAGATACTTTTTTGCTGCATCAAGCAACTTCTTTGCCTTTAGCATCTCTGCTTTGGACTTTGTTTTCTTGCCGACGATGCCATCAACCTTTTCTATAAATGAAAACACATCTTTTTGGCTTCTACATACTTCATCGGACATTTGGTGTTGTATTGAATTTGGTTTCGGCTAGTTATGGTTTTATTCCGTCATTTTTTTGAAAGGGTTCGCTATATTTAACAAGGAGTGTGGTGATGGCCTCGTGTGCGTTATCTCTATAACATTCTGATAGATCGTCCGACACCGTGTCGGTAGAACACCAAATCTTCTCAACATCGCACAGGTCGTCCACCTTGCAGCTCACAAGACACATGACTTCCCACAAGGTTGGACGGAATAACATTGGGGAACCCGCTCCTACTGGATGCAAAACACGAAGGTTGTACATGTCGTAGTCATCGTCGTCCGGCACATGATGGTCAGGGTCCGGTTCAAAGTCAAATGTATACGACTTGGCGCGGATGTCGCTCCAGTCAACCTTTTCACGAAGCCATCGACCTCCCAGTTGGACCAAAATACCACCATCCTGATGCTCAGTGTACCGATAGGTGCTATAAGGTGTCAGTAAATCATAAATCTCGCGAACAGACTTGCCACATCCTTCGTTAAAGGGTGGGATAGTCGGGGTGACGCCCGCGGCCATCTGGGCGAATATGAGGACAGTAGAGTAGAGTATTCTGGATATATCACTCGAAAATCAATCTCGCCCGAATGTGGTGATTACGTTATTTCCTGGACCTGTAAAGGGTCAGAGCGATGCCCGAGCCTATTGTAGCTGTGGTCATGCATCACCATGTTGCGGAAGTGGGTTGGTGGTTGAGAGTTATTGTAGCGTGCACCATGTTGGGAATGGCAGTCGCCCTCAAACACCGCTGCGAAATGTCGTTTGTGTCGGCCGTGATGTCATTTGTCGGATTGGTCGCCTTACCCAGCGTCGCAACGTGGGCCGGAGTGGTTGACGGGGCGTTTCATTCGCCTGTACGCACATTGGGTGGTGCTGTCATTATGATGGCGCTGTTGTTCCTAGTTCCTTTTTTGATTGGTATGGTGGCCGGTGAGTCGGCTGTGAACGACGCGGGCTCTCTGCTGCACCCTGACAATGAGGAAGCCGATACCGTAACCAATTCGTCACGAGACATGGGCTACGTGCTGACAGCGGTGGCGGTTCTTAGCGTGCTAGTTATCGACACAGTACCACAACACATTACCAATGTCCTTATGAGTTTGCTTGTGGTACCAATTGTGATGGGTGCCGCACGGCTCGGCACGTCAGTGGTGAATCCGGAGAAGAAGCGCAAACGTCCTACAGGTCAAGAGATTTCAGTGCGGACACTCACCACACTGTTTGGTATATTTTTGATAATAGTGTTGCTTTGTTTGCGACGTTCTGCCATGCCGGCGGCAATCCCGTCGGTGCCACTGGAGTCGATGCTTCACGACGCAAGTTAAATAAGAAAGATGTGCAAATCAACAGAGAGGAATGAGTTTTGGGTGGGGTGGACTCAACATTGCCGATGATGATGAGGATGTACCCGTCAACTACGAAGACCATCCGATGATTTCCACATTCGAGGCACCATGCGAACTTCCAGCACCGTCCATTTATGGACATCAAGAGTGCGAAGTTATCATCACCGAGACATGGTGGGCCGGCATAATGCCAATGCTGAAGTCAACACGGTTGGTTCGTGCCGTTGAGACAGTGGTACAGAATTACAATACAATCCACTTTATGAGAGGCTTCCTCAACGAAAGTTATTTCGTGGCAACTTTCCAATCACCTTGCACCATAAGACTACGGGCGCCTAACAAACATGTACTCCACACGCCCAACACACATGTTACCGAGACCATCCGTCTTCTCACTGCCGATGGAGCACTGGAACACATGGATACTGAGAAACTCGAAGACCACTACGACGCCGATGAGGACATTGACGCCCTCAAACAAATGGAGATCGGTCTTCCTTTCCAGCAACGCTGGAAGTCTCTTGGAGGCACCTGGTTGTGCATTTATAAGGAAATGCTACACATCACCGAAGATGAGAACCCAACACACCTGTATCCAAAAGGAGATTTGGGAGTAATCCGTGAGTACCTGCCATCCGGAGTGGTGCAAGGAATCAAGACGATGGGGCAGCTTATGTTGACCGAGGGTGAGAGGACAATGGTGGTAACAGAACCGGATCGTGTCGCACTGTGGACTGCAAACTCCCCAGAAGGCACATTTGTCTCGTGCTTTCTGAACAACAATACAACTCCTCCTGTAAGAATGGAAGAATACGCACGGGTGATTGGTGATACTCCGTTTTCGCTTCCACCCAATGTTGCCCAGCCTCCATTGATGTGGAAGATGTCGTACGAAGGATTTGCCGAGACCAGTGGAGTGATTGTGAGATCCAACGATAAGACATTGGGGGCACCGTACAGCCTTACCATTGCGAATGCCACAACCCCATGCAATCCTGAATACGCCATGGCCATCAAAGCGATGCGTGCTGATATCAAAGAAGACCCGTACCGGCTGATTGACCTTTTCCCCAAAATCAGCACAGCACTCAGTGGTGGCCCAGATTTCTTACTCAAATCAAATATCCCCGGCACCCACGATGCCACCAGCTGCGCTGTGTGCTTGTGGGAGGAAGGGGACGAGCCTATGGATGTTGACGAGGTACCTATTGCAACCGAGGTCATGATTCCGGGATGCAAACATACGTTTCACGAATCGTGCCTGAGAGTTGTCATGGCGCGATCGACCAACCGATGCCCCGTGTGCCGTGGTTCGACTGATGATGTCCAGTTCAATTCGGTATCCCTGACATCGTGGGATCACAAAGCTGCGCACGCATTCCAAACCGCTATTTCCCACCTGATGTTTGGGTCGGCTAATATTGCTGTCATTATCGGACCACCAGGAGCCATTGATCGTGTGGCTGAGGAACACGGCATGGGCATTGCCTCTCAGGATGGATCTCACCGAATTGTAATGATCAAAAGCGAAGATATCGATGCCCCTGATCACACAGTTGTTGTGCTGTGTGGTCTCAACATATACAACCCCCTGCACCGAGAAAAGGTACGTCAATGTGTCAAACTATCCATCGGCAAGGACATTGCGGTGGATCAAACCAGTATCGTGCATGTCACTACATCGGGTACATATGACGATGACGGCGAAACGGATTGGTATCGTGGTATTTATCGGCAACTGATATAACGTTATGGCAACGAGCGGATGACACGATATCGGGTTTTGCCGGGCATGAACGACGACCCAGCCAAGAACTTGATATTACGTTTATGGCGTTGCGTAGCCAATCGTTCTTCACGAGATTTCCAGATCCCGATTCGCCCGGCAGACGCTTTGAATATCCCGGGACGCACACGTTGCACCACCCCACGTGTGACCATTTTGCTCATGGTCTGAGAGAGATACTTATTGGTCGTCCCATATGCGGTGTTAACCTTGCAGTTGGACACAATGTCATCGAGCGACACCTCTTCCTCGGGACGGTCTGCCATGTACACAAATATACGGTTTTGTTTCTCCCCACTCGGGAAACCAAGGGTTGTTTTGCGAACTAATTTTCCTATAATGACGTAAACATCACCAATATCGTTATTTGACGCACAACAAAAGAACTGAATTAGATCATCAGACAGCATAATCGCATGTGATGGCCAAACCGGTTCTTGCGTTTATTGGAGATTCGGTTAGAGCGCAGGACATGTTGGTCCACTTTTACGAAACAGATTGCGGCATCCAGACGGTGCGTGCTAAAGACTACGACTTGGGACTAAATTTGTTGGACGCTCCTGTCATGGATGATGGGCGTGCTGCGTACCTTCGCTCAGTGATCAGCTCAGCGGCTGACTACGCTCAATACGATCCATTGGTAGTGTGTGATTTGGTAACACAGTCGGATGTGGATGCCGTGCGGAAGGCTGCACCACAAACACGTTTTTTTAAACTAATCGACCCGGAGATTGTGAATGACGACATCGAAGATTTTCTTTCCAATGAAACCGTGACGTCAGCCGAGGGCTTTCCTATAACAGTCACAAATCGCGACGCTGTCATCGGCATTGTTGACCGAATCGGTTTAAACAATGGATGAGCTTGACGCCCATCAACAAGATATCATACGTCTTGTTGTGAATGGTGGTGTCAATGCTTTTGTTACAGGTGCTGGTGGTGTTGGCAAATCCAAAACAATATCAGAAATGGTGAAGCAACTGATAGCCAAGGGAAAGCGGGTGGTGGTAATAGCGCCGACTGGTGTGGCAGCGCTCAACGTTAAAGGCAAGACTATCCACGCATGGGCTAAGATTAGGCTCGGTAAGGACCCTGCGGCGGATTACATCGCAAGGGCTGTGAAATACCGCGGCCGTCGTCCTGTTCGCAAGTTTGAATGCGATGATGCCATGGCCCGGTTCATCAACACGGACGTGCTTATCTTTGACGAGATATCGATGGTATCGGCAGGGTTGTTTGCCAAGATCGATGTGATGGCTCGCGAACTCCGGCTTCCACGCGGTATCCCGACCTATGGTCTTCGTCAATATATACTAGAACGCATAAATGAACCGGGTACGCCGTTTGGAGGGATGCAGGTGGTTGTTTGTGGTGATTTTTTCCAGTTGCCACCAGTCGACGACAATTCGGACCGGGACTTCCCAAAGTGTTGGAGATGTGGCGGCGCCGGACATGTCGAAGACGCGGACGAACGCATCTACAAATGCACAGTTTGTGCCACCATATTCTGTGGCAAGGCACGCTACTCCTTTCAGGCTGACCCAGAAGGGCGAAACCGATGGAAGGAATGTAATTTTGTTTTTTGCGAACTCACCAAGGTACATCGACAAAAAGATTCCGAATTCGTAAAGATGCTCAACCGGTTCCGCCTCGGTAATGTACTACCCGAAGACATTGCTACACTCTCGTCATTGTCGCGGTCGCTACCAACTACTCCGAATGGCATGCAACCCACAAAATTGCTGTCCACAAACGAAGAAGTCAATGCGGTTAATAGTGTCAATTATATGCGATGCCGTGGCAAGGAGTACATATACAACATGCACAAGTCGAGTGTTGGCAAATATGGTGAGAAACTACTGGACAATGCGGTCCGAAACTCTCCATTTGAAGTCAGGGTCCGTCTCAAGGTTGGTGCTCAAGTGATGCTACGGTTCAACCTATCACTCGATCATGGGTTATGCAATGGCACTTGTGGTGTGGTTACCGGGTTTGTTGACGTGTCTGATCCCGAAGCACTCAAGGAGTGTGGTGCCAACACTATGGGGCTCGGCGCAGCCATGATGCCTCGGTTCGGGACAGTGTTCCCAATCATTTCGTTCAAAATAACCGGTGAGAAAGAACCATTCGTCACCATTATTGGACCGCAGGAAATCAACGATGAAGACACATATGGCGGTGTCACGTCGTCCGTGCGCATCATACAAATCCCGGTTAATTTGGCTTGGGGCATCACAATCCACAAGTCTCAGGGAATGACACTGCCTTATGTTCGTATGAATCTGTCACGGTGCTTTGACAAAGGTCAAGCATATGTCGCTCTCGCCCGTGCTGCGAGCATGGACGGACTACAGGTTGAGGCGTTTGACCCGCACCGCATCTTTTGCGACGAAGAAGTTGTAGAGTTTTACGACGAGTGTCGAGGTGATGGTATGAAAGAGTAATGTTGTACATTTGATTAAAACTTACGGTTGATACACTAGGGCCCGCTTCTATTTACTATTCCGTTTGTGCTGTTGAAAAAGGACTGACTTCCAGCCGTTCCAGGAAGGGCATCATGTCCATACAGAGTACAGTTGTATCCGCCAAACATAACCGAGGCGCGTTGCGCGGTGAACACGGCACACCGTGGGTTATCGATACAAACTTGGGCGCATTGATCCACGGACTGTTCAAGTACCGAACTTGTAGATAGGGGAGTAACTGGGTTCGGTTTCCAATTGTTCATCATACAAGCATCAGTGGTGCCTATTTGATTGCCAATTGAGGATCCCGAGGGCATGTCTGTTATGGTCATGTGTGCACACGGACTGGGCGTGGTGTTGGGTTGCGGTTTGGGTTGCGGTTTGGGTTGCGGTTTGGGTTGCGGGTTGGGTTGCGGGTTGGAAGATGTTGCTTTGGAACGAAGACCAAACACAAGCCCCAAGGTTATCCCAATCAACACAAGAAAGGCTATTATGCCACCCAACAATACACGACGAGACATGTCACTTCTTAAGGCATTGTATATTTATTTAGCAGCATATATGTGACGGTTTTCCGCATTTACACACATGGGTGTTGGTGTTTCAATGGCTATCGGTGGGGCTGAGATCGCATCAGCCGGTTCAGGGTTGTGTCGCCCGCGTGAGCCACAACGGTGGTCCAAACGTAGAGAAAAACCGTTTGTCATTTTTGGCCCGGAACATTTTGTTGGAGTGCAGCACCGGAAGAGCATAGGGGTACCCGATTCTCCAGTCACCGATCAGAGTATTACTGTCAAGGTATGGCGGGACAAGGTGTTGGTGGAGAGACGACGCAGCGACGAAACACCAATCGTTCGCCTATTTCGGTCAGACCCACCCACTGGTCTACGCAACAAAACGGCTCGACTTCGAATCGGCGACATTGGCTTGGCGTGGGATACCGACGAACACATCACTGTTACTGTGTTGTGGCATCCAACATCTAAACAACGCATTCTATCGGCGTTGCGTCCGGTAGTGGATACGTCTCAGAGATTATGAGAGCACATGTTCCAACACTAATCACAACCATGATGAACAGTGCGGCCCAAATATGTTGACCGTTGTTAATAAACTCGAGCTCGAGTTCTGGTTCTGGTTCTGGTTCGGGTTTGTTCGCAGGCTCGGGCTCGGAGTCATAATCGGAATCAGAATCAGAATCGGACTTTGGTGGAAGAATGCAATCGGTCCGTGATATTGTTACTGTAGCAATCTTCTGGTTATCAAAGGTGGGACACTTGAGAAATTTGTTTGTGCCGCCGCCCATCAGCATGATGGAGGTATAACGCTTGACATGTTCATACGCAATACCATCCAAGGCATCAGAAAGCCCGGTCGCCTCTTCGTCGTTCAAACTATAGTCCTTGTTGATGAGAACCCGTTGTTCGTCAAGCCACGTATCAATGTGGTCAAAAGCGACGAGATCGGTATTGTCTTGGTTTGGGCCATCGCCGAAATCCATGACCGGCGGTTATGTTGTTATTCTCAACACAACTGTGTCTCGAGCTTTTGGTGCCACCGCATATAAGCATCTGATGTCGGATTGGCATGTATGTCTTCATGCAAAATGAGTGCCGGTTTGTCGGCAAATCTCTCAGGGCAATATCGGCATTGTGACATCGGCATTGTTGTATCCTGAGATCGTTGCTTGTATACATAGTCGGCACGAATCAAACTCTTGGCACTTCCTGGATGATTTCGCAAATCAACTGCACCTGCAGAATGTAAATAACCTTTGGTTTGACCTTGTCTCATAACAAAGCCTCGGCCTGCTTTGGGTTCTATTGTGAACATGGGGTTTGATGGAGTGTTGTACAGGGTGAACTCTCCGCCATCAAAGCTCTCTGAGCCGTTGAGATACATGTTGAATGTGAGCATAGTCTTGGCCACTTCTGAGCGCCGTCCTTTGCTCTCATCATCTTGGCAACCCGGCAAACAACCATTATCAAGACGGTTACCCATGAGATCGTAATGAAGTGGGTAGTTATCGTGGTGCGTAACATATCGGATCAACCGGAAGAACCCGTTATTCGCACCAACCAAGTCCCAGACCTGATCATACTCGTCAGTAATGGTTTTAGGGATGTATGGTGCTAATCGTATCTCCAATGTTCGACTGAACCGGATTGCCGAGAGCACGTACACATCGGCTGCTCGGTAGCGTGGCTCAATAGGTTGCCAATTATTTGACACAAGGCGATCCATCTCGGCACATGCAGATGACGGTAATATGTTGTCAAGTATCAAAAACTGCTGCTGTCCACTGCGTGATGGCGAGTAGTTCCATAAATTGTAGCGTTCGCTCATGAGTGTTTCGTAATGCTCCCCTGACAAGAGACGCGTCACGTCCAAAATGTCGGATTTTATGGCCAAATCCCAAAGGCGAGCCATACGAATGTCAATGGTGGCTTGTACATGCAATGCGAACTCGCGCGTTTCTCCAAATTCTACAGCATAAAGTCCTGCATCTGCGTCATTTGGGTTTGTAAGCAACTCACACATAGTGATTATGCTTCTTTAACGAGTTTGTCGAGATCAAAATACAAGAAGGTTTTAACATGCATCTCTTTCCGCACTTCCAACTTTTGACGAAGAATATTGGACAAATTCTCTTCCTTCTCAACACAGTCGAGCACATGGTCTAATTGGGACGGGCCAAGTGTCATTGCAAGATCCGAAACATCTACCTTAAGGTAATCTTCTTTGCCGATGGTCGTATCAAACGCTACAACAATTTTTTCCGTAATTTTATCAATAAAAATTTGGTATGGATTGATGGGTGTTTCTGGTTTGTTCCGACGCTCCATGGCATCTTGGACCGCTTTGGCTATACATGGTTAATGGTGGTTATGGATCTTTATTAGAACTTGGTGAGATCAAAGTACAACAAATCATAACCCAAACGCCACACCTCCATCTTGTCACGAAGAATGACCCAGTCCTCATCTTCTTTGAGAAGTTCGATCAAATGTTTAAACTGAGGTGGGCTTAGAGTCCGTGCAAACCCCGAAACATCAACCCTCACCTCGCATTCCCCACCAACAAGCCTGTCAAACGCCGCAACGGTTCGTTCTTTGATGGTGCTAACGTAAAATTGCCATGGTTTGTCAAGGTCAAGTGGTGTTTCCCCTTTGCTCCGACGTTCCATGGCATTTTGGACCGATGTGGTTACGCGACCCGGCATGGTCAAGTGTGATTCTGCCACCCGAGCAAACATTTTCGACACATGGACATGTAATTTACGTCAGATTCGCCCGCGTCCACAAGCACCCCGTCTTCCGGCAACGGAGTGTCGCAGACGGTGAAAGGGGCTTCCATCCCACATGTACACATGGCGTTAAGCTTCTCTACCTTGTTGCACAACGGTACCACCTCTTGAAGCGGCCACATGGATTTTTGCTCAGCCGACCCGTCGAGACCATACATGTACACCCTTTTGTTGTCGTCAAGCATCCGCTTCAGTCCGTCAACGATACTGTCTTGAAAGAATTGCACCTCGTCAACACAAACCAACACAGCTTCCTGGTAATCGGGACGCTCCCATAATACATCCCAGTGCTGCGGGTCGATGAGAACGCACTCAATCCGCGTGCCGCCGAGGATGTGGGTGCCAATTTCCCCCGACCTCACATCAATTGTGGGTTTGATAACGAGCACCGGCACTCCGATGGAACGGTGACGCAAAACGGTTGCAATAAGATGTGACGATTTACCACTGTACATGGGTCCCACAATCAAATGGGCCTCTGCGTCTGCCATGCTTACTCTTGATTCTGAAGAAAATTTCGTCAGAATCCGTTGTCATGCGCCGATGGTGGCGACGGAAATCTTTATCCGCTCACGATGTAACAGATGCCGATTACATCCAAATAACCAATTTTGCAGCTTCGAGTCTCCGTAAGTGCCGACAGGCAGACAAGATCAACAACAACATCTACAAACAACGTCTCAGCGCTGTCGAAGGACTCGTCGACATCGTAGTTGATATTGACCGCCTCAACCCACCAATCAGGACCAACGAACAGCGCTACCTTGAGTGGAAACTGAACAACAAGGCTGTCCCGGCCAATCTACAGACCGCGGCAGTAGAATCCCTGTGCAAAAGAAACATGTTCATTCGCAAGACCCATTATGACGCCTCGAACGCAATACAAATAGCAATGGAAGCGCCATCCGACAAAACACTCGAGCCCCTTCCATGCGACTTCTTTGAGGGAGATGAGGACCATGCCTACAAAGATTACAAACTACTCACACGTAATGAGATCATGACACATCCGACATCGGCGTGCATGAAAGCCGACATTTTTAACAAAGAACTTTATTCCAAAAAAATCAGACATCATTTGTCATCACGCAGTCGGCTTAGCAGTGCAACATGGGCCACCGCTTGTACCGCCGACCCCAAGCCTCCACCCAACAACATGGAACGCCGAGCACGGCTCATGGGACGGATCACATTGGTCTCGGCTATCAAACAGTCGTTGGCGGTTGAGAAATTGTTTGATGATTACAAGATGCAGGCTGGGAAAGATTACGAGCCGCAGTATGCTCAGGAAGTGGCGTTGTCGTTATCGTCTGTGATTTCTTCCAGCAAAGAGAGCAATGTGCCTTCACCTTCGGCACCACCGCCGCTTTACCCAATTGTTTCGCCCTCTTCTTCTTCAGAAGAGGATCCTCATAATATGAAAATGACTTAGGTACGCACGTGTGCCTGTTTTTCATGATCTTCCCACACGAAGACGAACACACACCATTTTTCCACACCTTGCACCGAACACATCGGTACTTGTAGGTCGCGTTGCATACTGGATTGGTACACTTGTGTGGACCAATAGCAGTATGTGATTGTCTTTGATGATCTTCTTTGCATTGTTTCTTAATGGTTACAAAACCACACCCTTTGGCTGGGCAGGCCCACTCTTGAATTTCTACGGACATTAAATAGAAGATATGTCTGACGTGACGGTTGGGGTTGTGGTGGACACCGGGGTACCCGCAAACTTTGACGACGACGCTCCAATCAAACAATGGCCGATAGCCATCAGTGCTTCAGATGACGGTCGGGGTTACGCACTCGGCTTTAATTCAGGAAAGGTGATTGATTACCATCTGGTTCACGATCTCGGCGGCGGCTCTCAAGGCGGGGTCAAGCTAATTGCGGATGCTTCTTCAGGGCAAGCCTTTGCTCTCAAGTTGTTCCGGTCTCCCAAGGATGCTCAAAAGGAACTTAGATGGGTTGGTAACCCCGAGGTCGAACTCTCTATGGTGCCGGCGGTGGCGCTTATGATGGAGAGCACAAAGGAACATGTGGTGTTGATGCGTATTGGAACCCCTCTCAACGACGCTTACTCTGATATCCCCAAAGACAGTTCCGACCGTCTTCAAGTGGCCGAAACCATTGCAAGCGCCGTTGCCGACCTTGAACGCATGCTCATCGACATGGGTGTTGTTTATACAGACGTCAAACCTGACAACATACTTGCCATCCCGGTAGAAGGGCGGTCAACCGCGGTACGTCTTGTGTTTATGGATTATGGGGGACTGTGCAGTGCAAGTGGCAAAGAAGAGTGTTTGTTTACTATTGGTTATGTACCACCTGAAATGTGGAAGCGCGCGGCACACGGCTACACCTTTGACAATGACCAAGCAATGTATGCTTCCCGGTTCTGGGGTGGCAAGATCGGCGATTATTTGCTTGGTGATAATGACCCGTCTGACTGCCTGAAGCGTTTTGTTGCTTCGGATCCGGAAACACGTTTTGCCAAATCACCACATAAGCGGACCAGGTATGCGTGAGTGTCATATTCCACCGTGATGGCTGTCCACCTCGCTATGGAATTTGTGGAACGTGTGTTGGGTATCCGCAACTTTGGCGAAAAAGACAAGATGCGTAAGCTGCACCTCAGTGGAGGTGCGCGCCCATTGTTGGTAGTGTGGCCCAACCACAGGATGACGCTGGTCAATATTCACGAAGTGCGGGACACGGTGTTCCGAACCGATCACGGTACCATCGACCAACAGATTTTGTGGGATTATGCACACCGTCTTCTTCCCTACAGCGAGGCTGGGGTGTTGCGGCTGGAATGTGATGGTACCTTAAACATGGAAAAGTTTAGTACACTGTGTAACCCAGGAGAATGACGCGGCAGCAAGAGTTGGCAGTGATCGGAGGAACCTCGGCTGTATTGCTCGGGTTGACCCTCGGATTACTGGTGTGGGTGAACATTCCTTCCGACAACAAGAAGAGCTCACAACCATAGCATGTTCTTTTTCAACCAGATGTTGCTGTTTGTGGTATCCATCTTCCTGATCGTTACGTACAGCCTCAATATTGGAGCGTTATCTGAGGCTGATATTCTTGTCGATCCCAAACCAGCCGTGAAGGTCGAGCTCATAATGAGCTCGATCGTATTGGGCATCGCGGCTTTGGCACTTGTCGGCATCTTCATCGAGATACCAATAATATCCGTGCTGCTCACTCGACAGGTGTTTATCTACCTTTTCAGCTTTCTGCTCATTGCTACATATGCACTTAATTTGTATTTGATCAACACCAACAAGGCCACTGGACTCAAGAACACAGAAGTCGGTCTAAGTGCCACTATACTTGTCGTGGCGCTTGTGATTGCCATGTTCATGACCTACGAAGTGGTGAAACACTATCGGTCGGGCGGCTCCTTCAATGACTTGATGGCACCTGGTCATCCATCGGGTACGATCCACAACCCACTGTTCACAAAGAACTCGGGCGAAGGTGGCCCAGCGGTTGGACCCGCCGCAGCACCACCACCAACACCAATGGAGCTTCTCAAGGATATCGAGTCGGGTTAGTTGTTTACTAAATACAATATAAATGCCACAGTTCAACCCCGCCTTAAGTTTTTCGGATTGTGCATCGCTTCCGTTTGTCTTTGTTGAGTGGATCCGTATACGCGATATGAATGCGTTCATCATCAAATGGCACATCTTCCCAGTCTCCAGCAGATTCAAAACAACCAGTAAAGTTCCATTCGCTGTAATCGAAGAACCATTGAAAAGGCCTGCACCAATCGTCCCAACTCGACTCTTCCATGCAGTCGATATATGTGCCGCCGTTCTTGAAAAATGGCAGGGTTTGGTCTTGTGGCAAGATTTTGTTTGGTGCCCAAACATAAACACAAACTTCTTTTGTTTTTTCAGAGTTTTCGTTACTTTCCAATTCAACACACACTTTCATGAGATTCCCTTTTGGTACTATTGCAGCCATGACAAAAGTGATTGTGACTGGTTTATGAATATTTTTCTGTTGCATTAATTCCAATTGTTCTTATGTGTCACCATGAATTGAGTGCCCGGGGGGCCTGACACCACAACCCAACCGTACTCGACACGAACAACGAAGAGAGGAAGTTCAGGCACTGATAATGGTGGTTGCAAAAATTGCCGCGAATCTAATAGTTGTGGCTGTAATATCTCATGGACACCATGCTCGTGACGACGAAGTTCTTTGTACATGACAGTGTTTTGGATGTAATGACTCCAACCGTGCACATCGGGCCTCGGTATCTCTTCCAAATACGGCTGTGGCATGACCAAAACATCGTTTGGAATAAAATTACGAATACTAGGATCAGCGTATTTTGAGTTTTTGAGCATCCATGGTGTCTCAGTAAGAAGGACAACCATCTTGCCCTGTGCAGGCATGGTGTAAGTAGGTGGCGTTTGGGACATCTCGCTCAAGTCCCGCATGACTTTGGTCTTGATGCCCTTAATCTCTCCGATCTTTGCATCAGCGTCTTTCACATATGGATCGAGTGTTTCGCCAAGCTTTGCAAGACTCTGCTTGCAACCCGGAAAGTTAAGACAGGGCGTGATATGAGCAGCAACCCATTGGGATCCCGACGTGATTGACGAGGCCCCCGCGAAAAAGGCTGCAACTTTATTGCCCGTGGTGCCGTCAACATTAGCAGCCAAACCAAGTCCAAACCCTGTGATGGCAATCACCGCCACAATCACAAACGCAACAATCCACAATCGTTCCATTGATTGATCTGCTCCTTTATTTGTTCTAAATATTGTATTACAAATGAGTGACACAAAATACTAAATATTTTTGTCTTTCAAACATTAGACATGTGGTGGTGGTACGTGATTGTTGCTGTGCTTGTGCTTGCGCTTGCGGTTGGTCTTGGTGTTGGGTTGTCACATCACAAAAAGAATCCCAAACCACCATCTAACAAACCACCATCTAACAAACCACCATCTAACAAACCACCATCTGACAAAACGCTGCCATTTCCTGCGCACAATTTTAATTTCGGATGTCCCACGTGCATATAGCATCAACGTGTATAAGTTTCAACAAACATCTTCGATGTAAACATCATGTAACATCCAACAGCAATGGCCACCATCCACAGGCCGATTTGTTGCGTATTGGGCCACGTGGTCTCGTCGACATCAGCATCGACAACGTTTTCCTTAATCACATTAATACCATCAATGTACGTGCGCATCTCCTGGATAGATTTGAATGACATTTTTTTGCCGCCCAGAGTGGAGCGCCATTCGGGATGGATTTCAAGAACGAAGCATGCAGTGGGAAAGGTATATTTGTAGAGGATACCAATGTGTTCATTGGGATCTATACAAAGCCACAAGTACTTGGGTCTCCCCCCAATATCGTGTGTCGAGTCCACAACGGTTCCGAATTTTGTTGCGATTTTTGGAGCTACTGAGATGTCTTTGTTGGTGATGTCCATCACACCATCCATGTGAAGTGCGCCGGGAACCCACTTTTGACAAAATGCCAAACATTCCACAGGTGAGCAATTTTTGAAAGTAGTTGTCAGCGGGTGCAATACATTGGATGCCGCACGCTCAACCTCTTGTAAGAGGCGTGGCGACAATCTCTCGAGAAGATCCTCAATATCCGACTTCCTGTACACAGTGCAACCTTCGTCGTCTCGTGACCCGCCAATGATAACGGAAGGCTTCTTTTTTTCGTCTTTTTTAATCCGAACCTCTAAACCACCACCAATGGTTCGGGCATAAACAACCGATGTCACCATGGCCATTTGACTTTTAACATCTTTGACAAGAACGTAATCTTCCATAACCGAGAGGAAGACTTTGGTAGTGTGCGTCAAATCCACCACAATGGCATTGGCACTCTCAGCCGAACAGCGCGATTGTGTGTCGTCGGATAACCGGGGAAAATATTGCGTTATCAAAGCATGTTGTGGTGCTGGTAAAACCCGGGTGCTGGTGGGTGCTGCACTCGAGGATCGCAGGAAAAGAGTACTGATCCTTTCTTTCAACCGAGCCTTGGCCGAGGAGACGCGAGCCAAGCTCAAAAGCTATCGGAATGTTGATGTCATGACCATTCACAAGTGTGCGTCGCTGGTATACGGCCGAACGGTACCGGATAACCGCACCCTCATGACACTCATTGGCAAGGCACATATGAAAAAAGAATACGGCGGTTACGACCTCATTGAGTTTGATGAGGGGCAGGATGTGTTTGGTGTTCAGATTCAGTTTGCCGCGCTGCTAGTAGCGCATCAACAAGTACCTCCTGCATTGCTTATTGTCGGAGATAATGCACAGACGCTGTACCGATTCTTACACGGCGACGAATCTCAGTCATTGTTACAGGAACACAGTGCGCTGACGGCAACCTCTGGACCTGTGCGATGGACAGAAAAAACACTTTTCAAGACGCAGCGATTGACACCCGAAATAACCACCTTTGTCAACCGATACTTTCGGCATCCGACCGACCCACCCCTTGTATCGGCCAAGCCACCGAGCGGAGTGCTTCCCGAGGTGTTGATTGGTAGTGACCGGGAGCTGTTGTCATTGGTAGAAGACCTGACCAAACGACACAAACCGGGTGATGTGATGATTTTATGCAACACATTGCGAGCCAAATATTTTGCCCCTGTCGAGACGCACCTGGTACGAAGAGGAGTTCCGGTGTACAATGTGCTCTACGATCAAGGCGGTACGTGCGACGATGAGGCGATCGAGCGTATCCGGCGCAAGCGTGGGGCAGTGGGAGGTAATACATCGGAGGGTAAGGTGATT
>Ga0233439_10000564_pt1 | contig 54192 bp, 54 predicted proteins | sample SI_123_September_6_FD_182713 | JGI IMG/M metagenome (GOLD analysis project Ga0233439, IMG submission 182713) | Seawater microbial communities from Saanich Inlet, British Columbia, Canada - SI_123_September2016_100_MG | ecosystem: Environmental > Aquatic > Marine > Inlet | place: Canada: British... | reverse complement strand
CAAATCAATTGTAGATAACGGTGCTGCAACATAAAATGGAATTCCATGCTGTTTTGCCATTGTTGCAACTTGATATGTTCCAATTTTGTTAAAGACATGACCAGTCTTTACGATTCTATCTGCACCAACTACAACCTTGTTTACCAGTCCATTTGCCATAGAATATCCTACAGCAGTGTCTGGAACTAAGCTAACATCAAATCCATCATGTTTTAACTCAAAAGCTGTTAATCTGGAACCTTGTTGAATTGGTCTAGTTTCAGTTGCAATTACTTTGACATTTTTTCCACTCTCTCTAGTTGCACGAATAACACCCAATGCGGTTCCATATGCCACAGTAGCTAATGCACCAGCATTACAATGAGTCATTATTGTGTCATTGTCATTAAAAAGAGTAGAGCCATTCTTTCCCATAGCTTTGTTAATCTCAATATCTTCATCAGCCATTTTTTTAGCAGTAGAAATTACTAATTCTCTAATTTGTTCTACTGTTTCTCCAGTCTTTGCTACGTTCATTATTTTTTCTAACCCCCAACCCAAGTTTACTGCAGTTGGTCTGGTTGCAAATAGAATTTTTCTTGCTTCTTCTAAGTCTGATAATAATTCATCTTTTGTTATTGCTTTACTTTGTAAAACAGCCAACCCCAATCCAAATGCACCAGATACTCCAATTGCAGGCGCACCTCTAACTATCAAAGTCTTAATTGCATTTGCAACTTGATTAAAATCATCATATTCTACAAAAATTAATTCATTAGGAAGTTTTGTTTGTTCAATCATTATCACTTTGTTATCTTTCCATTCTACTGTTCGCAATCCAGTAACATTTTGCATATAATAATAAAAAATTTAGGATTTTAAAAACTAATTGATGTATTATGTGTAGATAGATATTTTATTGTAGATATCGAATTAATAATATTGAATATAACTGATTTAGAAAAATATGATTCACAGAAAATGTATAAAGTTTATGATAAATGGCCAGAAATTGCACGTAAGTCATTTGAATCAGAACAAAAAACTGTAAATTTTAAAAATATAGATCATATTGTTTTTGTAGGAATGGGTGGTTCTGGAGGAATTGGAGATTTATTTTCTTCAATATTATCAAAAACGGATATTCATGTATCACTTGTTAAAGGATATCTATTACCCAATACTGTAGATCAAAATACCCTAGTTGTTGTAACAAGTGTATCAGGAAATACAGATGAAACCTTAACTGTACTTGAGTCGACTAAAAAAATAAAATGCAATGTAATTGCATTTTCATCAGGAGGTAAAATGGAACAATTTTGTAAAGAAAATCAAATAATTTTTAGAAAAATTTCGCTTTTTCATTCACCCAGAGCATCTCTGATTAATTTCACATATACAATTTTAAAAATACTAAATTCTATACTACCAATTGATAAAAAGGATATAATGGAATCAATAGATGAATTAAAAATAATTAAAGAACAAATTGATTCTAATAATTTGTCTGATACAAATCCAGCAATTAATTTAGCAAAATGGATATCAGGGATTCCAACTATATATTATCCTCATGGATTACAATCAGCTGCAACAAGATTCAAATCATCATTACAAGAAAATGCAAAAACTCATGTAATTGTAGAGGATATTATAGAAACCTGTCATAATGGAATAGTATCATGGGAAAGACCATCAACGGTACAACCAATACTTTTACAAGGTTACGATGATTACATAAAAACAAAAGAACGATTTAAGATAATTAAAGAATTTTTTATTGAAAATAATATTGATTATAAAGAAATTAATTCTATTTCAGGAAACATACTAACAAAAACTATTTGTCTTATGTACATTCTAGACTATGCATCAATATACAAAGCGATTTTATTAAAAATAGACCCAACACCTGTTAAATCAATAGATTATATTAAAAAAAAATTATCAATATGAGATAAATGAGTTACACTATTGTTTCATACTTTTCTTTACAATATTTCGATATGGTAAATATTCAATAGCAGAATATTTTGTTTTAAAAGATTCTAAAAATAATGAATCTTCTAATGCAGTTAAAAGATGAGCAACATTAGGCTCAACAGATATGGTAAATGGAGCTTCAATAATACGAATTTCTTCTATATCTGTATTCATATCAATTTCTTTAAATTGAATTTTTCCTCGCAATAAAAAATGATCACTTTTGAATGGATGATAATGACCACCTCGAGAAAAACCTTTTTTTGTTTCAACAAAATGAATGATTAATTTTCCAAAAGAGCAAAATAGTATTATTCCACGAATATCAATTACTGATTTATTAAATTCTAAATTCATTATAATTTAGTTTATTATAGTTAAGTTTGATAATAGTTTTTCTAGAATATCATAATTGTTTTTATTGATGCATGTAAAATAATTTGCATGATTATATGTGAAATTGGGCTAAATCACATGGGAAATATCAAGTATGCAAATGAATACATTGATAAAATAATTAAATCAAAAGCAGATGGCATTCTTTTTCACATTAGAGAAAAATCATTCTATGATTCAAATCCCAAATTAATATTACCAGATAAATTTTACGTTGAAGCTAGTAAAAAAATAAAAAAACATAAAATGAAATTTGGAATAACATTAGCAGATCCAAATAAAATTAAATTTTGCAAAGAAATAGATGTTGATTTTTATAAAATTTTTAGTAGAGATATTTTAGATAAAAAAATTATTAATAAAATTAAAACTACAAAAAAGAAAACATATGTATCAACAGGGATGTCAAATTTAACTGAAATTAAAAAATTTGTTAAATTAATTAATTCTAATAAGCAATTTACACTAGTTCATACACAATTAGATAATGATATTGAAAAAGTTAATTTAAAAGCAATTCAACTTTTAAAAGAAAAATTTAAAATGAATATAGGATATGGAAATCACGCAAAAAATATTTTTAGTGTATTTGTTTCAATTGCATATCAACCATCAGATTATTTATTCTACGTAAAAGGAAATAAAATCAAAAAACATCCAGATGAACCACATGCAATTGCATTAAAGGATTTAAAGGATTTTATTAAAAACATAAAGGATCTAGAAAAAGCAATTGGAAATAAAACTAAAATTAAAATGAGTGCAAATATTAAATAATAAAATTTTAATTATAGAATTATAATCAAGTCCTAAAAAATGTATAATTTTTTAAATTTTAATTCAAAAATATTTTATTTTTTATTAAATTTTAAAAGAGTTTTTAATGTTAAATTAGAAAATTTAGGTGTAATTTCATTACGGATTTTTTGAATATTATCATCAAAAGAAATAGAATTATCATAAGTAATAGTATGTGAAATTGTTTCAAATACTTCTCCCTCATCTATTCCGGCATTCAAATTATGTGCAGATAAAATAATTTCATTTTCATGATTAGTAAGTGCTTGTTTTATCGGTTCAGCACCAGCATATTCTGGAAGTTTACCTCTATGAATGCCAAAAGCAGCAATATGACATTTTGTCACAACTTTTTGAGGAATCAAATACCTCCAAGAAACTTCAATTATAAAATCACTTTCTGGAAAATTTGTGAATTTATGATTTTTAGAATCAATTGTTTCCAGAGGGATTTTATGTTTTTTACATACCTCTTCAAACAGGTGATAATCAGATCTTATAGATTTCAACAGATCCTGAGATTTTGGATTAAGTTTGTGCGTATAGACATGAATTAAGTTATAATCTTTGGAGTCTATAATAGAATTTAAGACATCAAAACCATGTGATCTTGATAAAAATCCCACAACATTCTTCATGTATTAAAATTACCATCACGTCTATATTTCTCAATCTATGTATAATATTATGAATGTAAATAATTCAACATTCAAAATGAAAGATATTAAATTTAAAAAAGTAAAAATTTCTGATGCTGAATTTCTTTATAAATTACTTTCAGAACGAATTCCAAAAGAAAATATATCACATAAAAAAATGCCCTCATTTTTACAACATAAAAAATTTATCAAGTCAAAACCTTATTCATATTGGTACATAATTTTTTTAGAAAAAAATAAAATTGGAACAATATATTTAACTAATATTAATGAAATAGGCATTCATATAAAAAAAGAATTTCAAAGTGTGAAAATCGAAAAAATAATTTTAAAAAAATTATTTTCTAAACATCCACGAACTAGATATTTAGTAAATATTAATCCAGAAAATAAAAAATCAATACAATTTTTTAAAAAGAATGGATTTAAATTATTACAACTAACTTATGAATTAGAAACAGGAGATCAAATTTAAAATGTCAAAGAAAATAAAATTATTCGATCCATTTGTAGATATTAATGAAGAAAAAGCAATTACAAAAGTTCTACGTAATCATTTTTGGGCTAATGGTTCAGGTAAAGGTAATGTTTTAAAATTTGAACAATTATTTAAAAAATATATAAATTCAAAAGATTGTATTGCAGTCAATAGTGGAACTGCTGCACTTCATTTAGCACTATCACTTTTTGATATAAAAAATAAAGAAGTGATTTTACCATCACTTTCTTTTGTATCAACAGCTCATGCAATTATTTACAATGGGGGAATTCCAATATTTGTAGATGTTGAACCTAAAACTTTGTGTATTGATCCAGAAAAAATTGAAAAAGCAATTACAAAAAAAACAAGAATGATATTGCCAGTACATTATGCAGGAATTCCGTGTGATTTGGATAAATTAAACAAAATTAAGAAAAAATTTAATTTAAAAATTGTTGAAGATGCAGCTCATGCATCAGGTTCAGTATATAAAAACAAAAAAATTGGTAGTCACGGTGATGCTGTTTGTTTCAGTTTTCATCCAGCAAAAAATTTAGCAATGCCATCAGGAGGGTTAATAGCAATTAATGGCAAAAATATTAAAAAATCTAAAAAAATATTAGAATCAAAACGTTGGGTAGGAATTTCAAATAGAGTAGGATCAAAATATAATGTTTCAAATATTGGGTGGAATTACTATATGAATGAATTTTCTGCAGTTATAGGAATTGAACAATTAAAAAAGTTAGAATCTGCAAATTTAAAACGAAAATATATTGCAAAAAGATATTCTGAAGAATTAAAAATGGAGAGAAAAATTCCATTGAGAAAAGATTGTTCATATCACATATTTTGGATTGCTGTAAATAATCAAAAAGAGTTTATGAAAAAAATGCAGGAAAATAATATTGAAACAGGAATACATTATTTACCAATACATAAAATGAAATTTTATAATTCAAAAGTAAAATTAAAAATTACTGAAAATATAACAAAGAAATTAGTAAGTTTACCAATTCACCCAAACTTAAAAAATACGGAAATTGATAAAATCATTAAATTAACTAACAGATTTTCAAAAATTTAGGCTACTCATATTCAGTTATCCCTTCATCTTTTTTAATGTCTTTTAATGAAGATTTTCCATTTATTTTTTCAAGTAATCTAGGTTCTTCACCACGACTACAATTACCAGATCGCAGAATTTCAAAATTAATCCCTTCACGTAAAACTTCACCTTTTGAAATATCAGTGATAGCTTGAATAGACCTAGTTGCAAATGATCTTAGTTCTTTTTCAACATCAAGAATATCTTTAATTCCGGTTCCAAAAATTAATTGTGATTTTCTTATTGAATTAATCATAGATTCTAATTCTGAAGGTATTAATGCAAATGAATGATCAGGTCCAGGAAGAGATCTATCCAGAGTGAAATGTTTTTCTATCACAGTTGCTCCTAATCCCAAAGACATTATTGGTGCAATTAGTGGGTCAGTACTATGATCAGAGAATCCTACAGGTAAATTATAACGAGATTTCATTTTTGGGATTGTCGATAAATTAAGAGATTCAATAGGACAGGGGTATTTTGAAGTACATTGTAATAAAATAATTTTATTATTTCCATGACTTTTTATCCGTTCTACACAAAAATCAATTTCTTCATAACTACTTGCTCCAGTTGAAATAATAATTGGTTTATTTTTTTCTGCTAAAAAATCTAATAGCCTAACATGATTAATTTCAAAAGATGCAATTTTATGAACTAAAACAAATTCGTCTATAGCTTTTGCATCTTGTAATGAAAATGGTGTAGACATAAATAAAATATTTTCATTTTTACATATTTTAACTAATTCAGGAATCATTTCATATGGCATTGAATGTTTTTCAAAAATATTGTTAATTTTTTCAGTTGTTCCGATTTTTGATAAATAATCACTAGTACCAGGATTTGAAACATATGTTGTTTCAGGTCTATATGTTTGAAATTTAATAGCATTAGCACCAGATTTTGCTGCAATTTTAATCAAATTTTTAGCTTGGTTAAGATCATCAGGATAATCACCACATTTCCAATTAGAACCTGCTTCAGCAATTACAAAAATATTATTGGGATCATTAAAATTCATTATATTTAACGATCATAATTAGATACTAATAATATATTTTGATGAAAATAACTAAGTTTATTTAAATTATAAAATTTTCATGTTAGATTTTGTTCTATATTTCAAGTATAATTAATTATTTAAAAATAATTCATCTAAAAATCGTCATATTCATATAAGAATTTTAAAAGTAAGTAATTAATGAAAATGAAAAAATCTAACAAATTTTTAAAAAATGCTAAAAAAAGAATTCCAGGTTTATCTCAAACATTCAGTAAAGCTCCATATAGCTATGTTGAAGGTGTGTATCCAAGTTATGTTGAAAAAGGTTTAGGTTCACATATTATTGATGTTGATGGAAATGAATACATTGACTATGTACTGGCATTAGGACCAGTTATCTTAGGATATAGATATCCATCAGTAGATAATGCAATTAAAAACCAACTTAAAAATGGAATTTCTTTTTCTATTCCACATAGATTAGAAGTTGAAGTTTCAGAACAAATTTCTAAAATGGTTCCAAGTGCAGAAATGGTTAGATTTACAAAAACAGGATCAGATGCAGGAACTGCTGCAGTTAGAGCAGCAAGAGCAATTACAAAACGAGATAAAATTGCATATTCAGGAACAGGTGGAGTATGGCATGATTGGTTTACATCAGTTACAAGTAGAAATGAAGGAATTCCTAAATCTATTTCAAAAATGACAAAAAAATTTATCTATAATGATATTGAATCCTTAAAAAAGATTTTTGAAAAAGAAGGTGATGAAATAGCAGCTGTTTACATTGAACCAATTACATTAGAATTTCCAAAAAATAATTTTTTAAAACAGGTAAAACAATTAACCCGAAAATATGGTTCAATTTTAATATTTGATGAAGTGGTAACAGGTTTTAGATATGCAAAAGGGGGTGCAGAAGATTATCTGAAAATTGAACCAGATATATCAGCATGGGGTAAAGGAATTGCAAATGGAATGCCATTAGGAGCAATTACAGGTAAAAGTAAATTTATGGAAAAATTTAATGAAATATTTTATTCAACATCATATGGAGGAGAAACTCTATCATTAGCTGCAGCTGCAGCAACATTAGATGAAATAAATACAAAACCAGTAATTAAACATCTATGGAAATTTGGTAAATATTTTTCAAATTCATTCAATAAAATATCATCAGAATTGGAATTAGATATCAAAATTGAAGGAACACCAATTAGATCCGTAATTAATTGTAGAGATAATTCAAATAATCTTTCACCAGAAATTAAAAGTTTATTTTATCAAGAAACAATTAAGCGGGGAATTTTATTTGGTCCAGGTGCTGTTTTATTTTCTTATTCACACACATTAAAAGATATTAAAAAAACTTTATTGGGTTGTGAAGAGAGTATGAAAATTGTTAAAAAAGCTATTGATAACAATACAGTTAAAAAACAATTGAAAGGTAAACCAATGAAACCAATTATTAGTTTCTAGTCTTGAATTTTGTAAATATTAAAAATAAATTAAAAAATTAAAAAAATTTAAACAGTCAAACTTACAATAAAAATTAATGGAGTATACTAACCTGGATGAATTAAACTTCTCTAAAATTACCTTAGGAACAGTTCAATTATCCATGAAATATGGAATATCTAATTTAACAGAATCAACAGTTAAAACTACACATGAAGTGTTAATGACTGCAAAAAAAAAGGGAATAATTTCTTTTGATACATCACCTCAATATGGTAAAATTGAAAAAACTTTAGGGAATTTTTTTAAAAAGCAGAAAATAAAAAATCCTACAGTAATATCAAAAATTCCACCCATAGAATTTTTAGAAAAGCCTACTTTTGATGATGTTTATACAAAAGTAAAAAAACACATCACTCAATCATTAAATGATTTAAATCTTGAACAAATACCAGTTTGTCTAATTCATAATCCTCAAAATATGAGTAATTATGATGGAATGATAGTAAAAGCTCTTGAATTATTAAAAGAATATGGACATATTAAAAAAATTGGATGTTCAGTATATACAAAAAAAGATGTTGAAAAATTTCTTGAAATTAATAAATTTGATGTTATTGAAATTCCAATTAATTTATTTAACACAAAAATTGTTGATGAAAAAAGATTAAACCGATTAAAGGAGAAAGACACAAGTGTTTTGGGAAGAAGTGTTTTTTTACAAGGTCTTTTTTTCCTAGATCCATATAATTTACCAGCAAAAGTAGAAAAAGCTAAAAAGTATTTAATTGAATTAAACAAAATTGCAAATGATTATTCAATTCCAATACCCAATCTAGCTTTATCATTTGTTAATAAACAAAAATATATTTCAAGCATAATTATTGGAGTGGAAAATAGTCAACAATTATCTCAAAATATAGAATTGGCTAATACCATATTACCTGAAAAAGTAGAAAAGGTAATTTTAGAGAAATTTGCCAACGTTCCTGAATCAGTCAATAATCCTCTTGAATGGATTAAGATAGAAAAAGAGAGAAAATATAATAAATAAAATTATTAACTTCAAAAATCAATCAATTTAGTGAATAACAAAAAAGCTACGGTGATTATTCAAGCTAGGACTCAATCAACTAGATTACCCAATAAAGTTCTTGCATTAATTAATGATAACCCATTAATTTGGTACATTATAGAGAGACTAAAAAGTTGTGAAACAATTGAACAAATAATTCTTGCAACCTCAAATCGTGAAGAAGATAAAAAATTAATTGAAATTGCAAATGATTGTAAAATTTTATCATTTGTAGGAGATGAAAAGGATGTACTTTCAAGATTTTATCAAGCAGCGTTAAAATTTAATGCAGATCCAATAATCAGAATAACTGGAGATTGTCCATTAGTGGATCCATATCTACTCGATAAAATGTTAGGATTTTATTTAGAAAATGGTTATGATTTTGTATCAAATACAATAATTCCAACATATCCAGATGGTTTAGATATTGAAATTTTTTCATTTAAATCATTAAGAAAAACTTTCAATGAGGCAAAATTAAAATCAGAAAAAGAGCACGTAACACCATATATTTGGAAAAATCCAGGAATATTCCAATTATATAATTATAGAAATAAGGAAGAATTGTCAAACTACAGATGGACTGTAGATGAACAATTAGATCTTGAATTAATTCGTCAAATTTATTCTAATTTCAAACCAAAAATCATTTTTTCTTTTCAAGATGTAATAGAAATGGGAAAATTAAATCCTCAAATTTTTAAAATTAATGAAAAAATAAATAGAAATGAAGGGTATTTAAAATCAATTAAAGAAGATGATGAAAAATGATCATATTAAAATTTTCTAATGTAATTTTAAAGAATTTATAAAAATTTTAAGTTAACTTACTAATTAGATTATTTTAAATAAATATTAGTTAATGAGAATTTAATACAATATTTATTAAAAATCTTCTAAAAAAGAAATTAAATTTTTTGAGGAGATACCTTGATGAGACAAATATCTTTGAGAGAATTTTTTCCCATTAGATATGAGTTCATTTTTAAATTGAACATTACTAATTAATTTAGTAAGAATTTTTTCAAAATCATTAGTTACAGAAATGCAAGAAGCAGATTTGAAGACTTCTGAAATGCCAAATTTACGATCTGTAATAAACATTGATAATACAGGCTTATTCGAAATTTGTGCCTCTAAAATAGTTGTAGATATATCAAGAGTGATTAATAATTCACAATTTTTAATTAAATCTAAAATATCTCCCGATTTAATTATGATTATTTTAGGATTAATTTTATGAATAAAATCAGCAATATTATCATCATCAAAAGTAGGATGTAGTTTAATCACCAATTTTCTTTTTAATTTAGTGACTGTGTGACAAATATCTTCAATAATTTTTTTACGTTTTAATCTTGAATTCACTGTTACATCATAAACTATATCATTTTGAGTGAAAGTAGTTGCCAATAATATATATGAATTATCAGAGAATCCTTCATTTGACTGTTTAAAAAAATCATCATATGCAGGGTTACCAATTATTTGTATTTTATCACTAGAAATTCCACAATCAATAGAATATTTTTTTAAAACTTCACCCCAAACAAGAAATTTATCAGAAAGATTTGGTAGAACACCAGTTTTATTATATTGAAATGATTCAGGAAAAGCATCTGCATACATACCATGTTGAATTAATGCAATTTTAACACCAAATTTTTTTGCTAAATTGATAATAATCTGTGAATTAGGACTAACTTCAGATGTAATTAGGACTGAAGAAAATGAGTACTTAGCAAATAATTTTTTTGTTAATTCGATCTCATAGATATATTCAGATAATTTTTCAGTAAACATATTTTTAAAAAATGGTTTCAAATTGCTCCAAAAAGAAATTTGGTTAAAAACAAAAAAATTTTGAAAAAATGAATCATTGTTCCATAATTCATTAATTCTAGAATCAAAAATTTTAATATTTTTATTAATTAATTTTTGTATATTTTTATCCATTAAATTATTATTTGAAGTTACAATACATTTTGATTGTTTTAATATAGAATATGAAGCAAGATTCCAAACAGATGGGAATTTTCTATTATGTAAGACTACATTTAGATGACTTTGCGGGATTTTTGAGAAAAAATGTTTAAATCTAGTTGGACTAATTTCAGAAAGCAATATAGTTTTTTTATTTTTATTAATATTTTGAGGAAAGCTATTTTTAAGAATTAGTTCAGAAAAATATTTTATTTTTTTATAATATTTATCTGATAATGAAATAGTGAAATTTTTTCCACATATTTTAAATCCATAATTGATACTAGGCAAATCATGTTGGATAGATGTTTGTTGAAAATTAATTTTATGAATATTTTTACTGTGAATGGATATGAATGGTAAAAGATCTTTAGTAGTAAAATAATTTGCAATAGGAAATTTTTGATATATTTTAGTTATTTCTAAAAATTTTTTTAAAAATGGAACTAAAAAAAAAGAGAATTCATAAAAAAATAAATTTCCAAGATTAATTTCCTCATATTGAATTATATTTAAAATAGAAACATCATTACACCAATTTGCAAAATAGTAAGATCTATTTTGAATTTCAGATAGATCATTTTCATTGATAAAATTATCAGAAATTTCATGTTTTATGTTATTTTCTAAAAGGAGTTTATGAGAATTATAATCAAATGAAATAATAATACAAGATTGTTTATTAGTTAATTTTTTTAAACTTTCGAGATTACAAGAAGAATCAAATAAAATTATATTTTTAGATACATCAAAATCTTTCATCATAATTTTCTAGTTTTATGACAAATTTAAAACTATGATAATTTAAATTAGAAATATTCAAAAAATATAATTATTTTAATTGAATTGTAGTGATAGTATCATCAATTTTACTTATCGGAATGCTAAAAACAATAGGTTTCATGCCATATATTTGAAATGCAATGGCATCGGTCACAGATTTTGAAGTAATTTTAATCAAATTTTTAACTTAATTCAAATCTTCTCCATATGTTCCACATTTCCAATTTGAATCAACTTCGACTATAACAAAAATATGTGAAAGATCGCTAAAAATCATAATCAGTCAATTTTTTTTCAAGTAATAAAAATTTCAAATAGTTTCTGAAAAATATAGAGTAGATTATTTATTGAATATGTTCTAAAAAATTTAAAAGATACTCTTCATTTTTTACCAAAGTTTTTTTGCATAGATCATCAAAAAAGAATTCAATTAGAACATTTTCTAGATCAGAAATATTTGAGATGGTTAAATATTCATTTTTAAAAAATTCAGTATATGATGATTCATCATTTTTGAATTAACGACAAAACTAATAATATGTTTTATTGTGTGGGAAAATGATAAGAAAATAATGTTAGTGGAAAAAATAAAACATACAGGAAATGTAATTTTTTTAAATTTATTTAGAAAAAAGAAAAGAAATCAAGAATTAGTTAATTTAGAATATAATGATTATAATTGGAAAAATATGACTATCGAAAAACTAGAATTATCAAATCATAGTATGTATGGTTTAAAAAATGATGATATGGGTTTGATGGTAAAAGATGGCAAGTGGTTTAAAGGCAAATATGGAGATTACTTTGATCAATATTGGACTCAAATTAAATCATATTTATTAGAATACAAAAATGATGAAGTTATTGAATTAGGTTGTGGTTTAGGAATAAATCTATTCAGGTTATGGAATGATAAATTTACAAAATTATATGGATACGATTTATCTGAAAATGCAATTTCACTTGCTAAAAAATATAATGAAAAAACAAACTCAAACATTAAGTTTAATGTGTTAGATTTGACTAATGAATTACCCAACTTTTCAAATAAAATTATTTTTACTCATGCTTGTCTTGAACAAGTTAAACATTCAATGAAAACAGTAATTCAAAATTTAATAAAATCAAATCCTAAACTTGTGATAAATTTTGAAGTTGATTTTGAAAATGCACCGTTCATAGTAAAACAATTTTGTAACGCAATGGATTTTCAAAATAATTTAGTACAAGAATTAAAAAATAATAAAAATGTCGAAATAATTTCAATAGAGGAATTATCACTTAATACATCACATGTAAATATTATGTCTGCAATAATTTGGAAACCAATAACCTAAATTTAGATAAGAATACAATCATCACAATAAAATAATTTCAAATATTACAAAAATATGTGAAAGATCGCTAAAAATCATAATCAGTCAATTTTTTTTCAAGTAATAAAAATTTCAAGTAGTTTCTGAAAAATATAGAGTAGATTATTTATTGAATATGTTCTAAAAAATTTAAAAGATACTCTTCATTTTTTACCAAAGTTTTTTTGCATAGATCATCAAAAAAGAATTTCATGAGCAATGTTATTTTCCAGTAAAAAATTATGAGAATCAATCAAATACAATTATTATTGGATTATGTTTGTCATAATTTGATTAATTTCTTCTAATTTTGATGTAGAATCACAAAAAATAACATAGTTTGAGTTTTTATCCACAGTTTTTGTAATTAAAATAATACTAAATATTTCTTGTATTATTATGAAAATAAAAAATATTATTTTTTGTTTCATATAATAAATAAGGAAACTTATTGTAGGACGCCTAAAAAAGACCTAGTAATGTTTGAGGGTAAAAAAATCTTAATTACTGGTGGTACGGGTTCTTTAGGCACAGCATTAACAAAAAGATTACTTCAAACAAATGTTGAGACTATTAGAATTTTCAGTAGGGATGAATGGAAGCAAGTAAAGATGCAATCAGAAATTACTGATAGTAGATTAAGATTTTTCATAGGGGATGTACGTGACAAGGATAGATTATCTCGCGCTCTAAAAGATGTGAATATTGTTATTCATGCAGCAGCATTAAAACAGATGCCAGTTGCAGAATACAATCCATTTGAGGCCGTAAAAACAAACGTTTTGGGTACTGAAAATTTGATTGATTCATGTCTGGATAATAATGTAGAATTGGTATTAGCGATAGGTACGGACAAAGCAGTTTCTCCAGTAAACACCTATGGTGCAACGAAATTTCTTATGGAAAGATTATTTGTATCAGCTAATTTCTTCAAAGGAAAACAAAAAATAAAATTTTTGTGTGTTAGATATGGAAACGTTTTAGGAAGTAGAGGTTCAATTGTACCAGTTTTTGTAAATCAAATTAAATCTGGGAAAAAAGTGACAGTAACTGATCCAAAAATGACAAGATTCAATATCACCATGGATGAGGCATTAAATTTAATTTTTAGAGCAATAAAAAATGGAAGTGGCGGGGAAATATTTGTACCAAAGTTAAAAGCTTACACAGTGGAAGACATGAAAGATGCAATTATAGAAGGAATGAACAGTAATACGGAATCAGAATTAATTTCAATTAGAGCAGGTGAAAAAATTCATGAATTTTTAATAAATTATGATGAATTACGTAACACATTTGAAAATGATGAGGATTATGTGATAGTAGACAAACAACTTCAAGATTCAGATTTTAATAAAGATAACACTCTAGTTACCACTACTCTCATTCAACCATATTCTTCAGATAAAGTTCAGCTTTTAACAAAAGATGAATTAAAAGAAATACTAATCAAAGATAAAAAAATTTAGGAAAAAATGAAAGTAGTTATTTTAGCTGGAGGGTTAGGTTCCAGAATTTCTGAAGAAACCAAATTAAAACCAAAACCAATGATAGAGATAGGGAACAGACCAATTCTTTGGCACATAATGAAAAGATATTCATTTTATGGAATTAATGATTTTATAATTTGTTGTGGCTACAAAGGAGATAAAATTAAAGAGTATTTTTTAGAAAATGAAGAATCATGGAATGTATCTTGTATGGATACAGGTTTAGAAACAATGACAGGTGGTCGCCTCAAAAGAATTCAAAAATTAGTTAATGATACATTTTGTTTTACTTATGGAGACACATTAAATGATCTAAATATAAAAAAATTAATTGAATTTCATAAAGAAATGAAAACTTTAGCTACAGTTACAGCTTGCATACCACCAGAAAAATATGGGGTTTTAGAAATAAATAAAAAAAAAGTTACAAGTTTTAAAGAAAAAATGTCTAGAAAAGATACTTGGGTGAATGGCGGATTTTTTGTGTTGGAACCAGAAGTATTTGATTATATAAAAAATGATTCTACCATTTGGGAAAAAGAACCTCTAGAAAAATTAGCAGAAATCAATCAATTAAGTGCATATCAGCATCATGGATTTTATCAACATATGGATACCATGAAAGAAAAAGAATTTTTAAATAAATTATGGAGTAATGGTGAAGCCAAATGGAAAATTGGATAAAATATACTAATAAAGAAATTAAAGGGAAATCAAAAAATCCAGAAATAAGTATCGGACTTCCCATATACAATGGTGAAAAATTTATTCGTAAAAGACTTGAAAATATATTATCACAAACATTTAATGATTTTGAATTAATAATATCAGATAATGCATCTACTGATGATTCAGTAAAAATTTGTAAAGAGTTTATGGAAAAGGATTCAAGAATTAAATTATATGTACAAGATAAAAATATTGGACAATTCAACAATTATAATTTTATTTTAGACCACGTATTAGGAAAGTATTTTCTTTGGATTGCAGCAGATGATTTGCTATCACCCAAATTTCTAGAAAAAAATTTTAACGTACTTGAAGCAGATGAAAAAATAGTAACTAGTGTTAGTAAGCTCAAAATGTTTGGTGAGTTTACAAATATTTTAGAAGAAAAGAGAAATAATACATTTTTAAAAAAAATAGAAAATAAAATTAAAACTAGAGCTGCCTATATGGACTGCTTCCCAGTTTCAGGGGAATATAATGATAGAGTTAGTAAATTTTTTAAAAAATGTAGACATAGTCAAGTTTTTTATGGATTACATAGAACTGATGCCATAAAGAAATGTAAAGTTACTAAATCATTTCTTGGACAAGACACATTTTATGCATTAAGTTTGTTAAGATATGGAGAAATACATGTTATTGACGATATACTAATGGAAGTTTTTGATGGAGGGGATTCAAGAGCTGGAGATATGATTAAAATTATAAAAATGACAAACAGTGATTGGTATGGAGTTATTTTTCCATGGGCCCCAATGACTTTAAACTGTAAAAAACAAATAGGCATGAATTTATTTTTAAAAAACATTGGTTTTTTCATAAAGTTAAATTTATCAGGATGTTTTTCATATATGATCACTATTTTTAGAATATTAAGAAATAAAATAAACTCAAATAATTAGCATCATAATAATTTAAAAAATATATTAATAATTTTAAATTATATTAAACTAAAAAATATAAGATTAAATTATGATTAGTTTATGAGTTATTATTGAAAGAGTAATGAAAAATGATAAAATAATATTACAAATTAATAATTTAGTAAAAGAATATTTTGAAAATATTTCTTATAATTTTAAAGCAGGTCAATCTAAAATTCCGTTAGCAGTACCATCATACAATCACGAAGAAGTTATCGAGTCAATAGATTCATTATTGAATACTTGTGTAACAATGGGGAGTAAAGTTAAACAATTTGAAGAAAAATTTGCAAAATATGTTGGTAGAAAACATGCCATTATGGTCAACTCAGGTTCTTCTGCAAATTTATTGTCTTTAGCAATTTTAACAAATCCTAAGTTTTCTAAAAAATTAAATTCAGGTGATGAAATAATTACACCTGCGCTCACATGGTCAACAACAGTTTATCCAATGGTAAATAATGGACTAAAACCAGTATTTGTGGATGTAAATTCAAAAACATTTTGTTTAGATGAAAATAAAATTGAAGAAGCAATTACTGAAAAAACTAAAGCCATTATGCCTGTTCATCTTTTAGGTAATACTGCAAATATGTCAAAAATTCAAGAAATTGCAGATCGTCATGATTTGTTTATCATAGAAGATTCTTGTGAAGCTCATGGTGCTGAATTTAATAGGAAAAAAATTGGATCATTTGGAGATATGTCTACTTTTAGTTTCTTTTTATCACATCATATAACAACAATTGAAGGAGGAATGCTGTTAACAGATAATGATGAATTATATGAGCTTGGAAAATCTTTACGAGCATTTGGTTGGATACGAGATCTAAATAAAAAAGATAAAATTAAAGATGAGTTTCCAGATATAGATCCACGATTCTTATTTCTAAATATGGGGTTTAATATGCGTCCAACTGAAATTCAAGGAGCATTTGGAATTCATCAAATAGATAAATTAGAAAAATTTATTCAAATAAGAACAGAAAATGCACAATTTTGGAACAAAAAACTTGATAAATATTCAGCATATCTTCAACTACCAAAAGAATTACCAAATTCACGTCACGCATATTTTGGTTACTCGATTTTAATTAAAAATGATGCACCATTTTCATATAAACAATTTGGAGGATTTCTAGAATCTAAAAATATCGAAGTAAGACCAATCATGGCAGGCAACATTGTTGAGCAACCTTCATCACAACTGTATGAATATAAAATATCCAACAATCTAACTAATTCAACATATATTATGAAAAATGGTTTATTTTTACCAAATCATCACATGATAGGAACATTAGAACGACAATACATCACAGACACAATCATAGAGTTTATAGAAAAACGTGTTTGGGAAAATAGTTGATTCTAAATTTTATTTGTGTTTAGCTGAAATATCTTGTTCTGCCATAGCTGCATCCCATGGAAATTGTTCTCCCTTTAACCATCTTTCCCATCTAGACAAATCTTCTTCAACCATAATTTTTACTAATTTTTTAAATTTTACTTTTGGTTTCCAACCTAATTTTTTAATTGCTTTTCTATTATCTCCTTTTAAATTTTCAACATCAAATGGTCGTAAATTATCTTTTGTTGATTTTATTTTTGTTGTAGAAATACCTGCAATTTTACATGCTTCATTTACAAACTCTTTAACAGAATGATTTTCTGAAGTAGACAAAACATAATCATCTGGATTTTTTTGTTGTAACATTAACCACATACCTTCTACAAATTCTGGTGCATATCCCCAATCTCGTTTAGCATCCATATTTCCTAAATTCAAATTTTTTGCCAATCCTAATGAAATTTTTGCAATGCCATTAGATATTTTTCGTGTAACAAATTCTAAACCACGTATAGGGGATTCATGATTAAATAAAATTCCATTTACTGTATACATATCATAGCTTTTTCTATACATATTTGTCATCCAAAATGCATATAATTTTGAAATTGCATAAGGACTAGATGGTTTAAAATTAGTTGATTCATTTTGAATTTTATCATTTTGTTCTCCATACAATTCACTTGAAGATGCTTGATAGAATTTAATTTTTTTATTAAATTTTTTTATTTCATCTAACATTCTTGTAACACCAATACCAGTAATGTTACTAGTGTAAAGTGGTTGAGAAAAGGATACTCCCACAAAGCTTTGTGCAGCCAAATGATAAATTTCATCAGGTTCTGAAATTTTTAGAGCATTTGCAATTGAAGCAGAGTCAGATATTTCACCGGGAATAAGATTTACTTTATTATGGATATCAAGATACTGTAATCTCCAAAAATTTGGAGTAGATGTTCTTCTAAATGTTCCAAATACTTTGTACCCTTTACCAATTAAAAAATCTGCAAGATAGGCTCCATCTTGCCCTGTAACGCCTGTGATTAACGCTTTTTTCATTACTATAACTCCAATTATCTTTAATGTTAATATGTTGTTAAAATTTAATCTAAATTTAAAATAATGAGAGTGATTTTTTGAAGAAAATTTTGATAACAGGTAGTAATGGATTTATTGGAAAAAGTCTTGTAGAGAATTTACTATCAGAATATAACATAATAGGACTATCAAAAGAACAAAAAAACAGAAAAATAAATCACATTACTAAAGACATTAGTAAAATAACTTCAAAAGATTTTAAAAATATTTTTTGTGTAATTCATTTAGCAGCAATTATAGATCCAAAAGTTTGTGAAGATTTTCCTGATCAATGCATTACAACAAATGTTTTAGGTACTCAAAAAATATTAGAATCTGCAAGGAAAAATAACTGTAAGGTAATATATGCAAGCACAAGTCATGTTTACGGAATTCCTAAAAAATTACCCATTAATGAAACAGCATCTACCTCACCAACTTCAATATATGCTGGAAGTAAATTAGCAGGAGAAATTCTTTGTGAATCATATCATAAACAATTTAATATGGATATTTCAATTGTAAGAATTTTTTCAGTTTATGGTCCAGAAAGTAATAATCATTTGGTCATACCTAACATAGTAACACAATTAAAAAATTCAAATATAATTAAATTAGGAAATATAAATTCAAGACGTGATTTTATTTTTATTTCAGATGTAATAAATGCATTTAGAATTATTTTAAATAATATTAATGGATTCAATGTTTATAATGTTGGAGCAGAAAAAAGTTATTCAATTAAAGAAATATGTAAAAAATTTGAAAAATTATCTGGGAAGAAAATAATAATAAAAAGTAATCTAAAACAAACTAGGAAATTTGATGTAAAAAATATTGTTTGTGATGCAACTAAACTAAAAAAATTAGGCTGGAAATCAAAGATGTCTTTAGATAAAGGATTAAAAAAATGCATGAATATAAAAAATTAATTTAAATAAAAATTATTTTTCATAAATAAATTTCAATATAATTAAGGTATATTTTTGTCTATTACTAAAGAATCTACTTTCAAAAATTTAGGGAAAATTTTATACTTTACTTCTTTACGCCCATACCAAATCACATTCAATGTCCATTTAATAGGATCTTTTTCTGTTATTTTATTTTTATAAAAATAGTTCATTTTACTTTTTGTTATTGCAGAATTATTTACAAAATAATCTTTCCAATCATATGCAAATTTTTCTTCTTTTATTTCTTCCAAGTTTGCTCTAGTAGTCAACAAAAATATTTGGAATTTAATGAGATCATTAAGAATTTCAGATTTAGAGTGAATTTCTCTTTTATTTTCTAAAAATTCAACAAATTTTTGTATTTCAGTAAATAAAATATTTGTGTCTAAATGCAAAAATCTAGCAGCACTTGCTTCTTCTAATGGCCAATTGATTTCTGCTAAATCAAAATCATAATGAGCCCAACCTTTACCGGAATATCCCTTATCAACATGTTTTTCAAGAAGGTCAAATTCTTTAGAAAAAAATGATTTTTCATTCTCACCATATTGTGATAATGTTTCATAAAATTCCATTTGTGACAATTTGTATTCGTTTTGATAGAATTTTGCTATAAGTTCTAAAATACCAAAATTATGAAATGTTTGAATCATCCAAGCGTATCTATACATTTCCTTCAGTTCTTTTAGGTTATACGAACTCGTTTCAATTACAATTCTCTCATATTCTTGAATAGATACTTCATCCTTACGAGTGTGTATGAGAAAAATAGGTGTGCGTATAGATTTTATTTTATGTTTCTCTCTATATTCTGGATAATTCATTGGGGCGTTAGGTAATAAACCACAATTGTAAATCAGTATTGAGCCCAGATCTTCGTCACTTAGTATGGTTTCTAGTCCTTTCTTAAAAGATTCTAAAGTTTCTCCAGGCAAACCCATTATTAATTCCGTATATGTGGGAATATTTTCATCTCTAAAGGAAGTAGTTAGAGTTGAAAATGTATTAAATTTTAAATTGGCTCTTTTAATAGTATCAAGTGTATTTTTATCTAAAGATTGCAATGATAATGTAACTGCTTTGAGTAGTCCTACTGATGTAAGTTCTTTAGCAAGTGGGATGATTTTTTCAGAAGATACTTTCGCCCAATTTGTCATAAATGTTTCAGGAAAACCTTTTGTTAATTTTTCTTCCCGTAGTTTTTTTGCAATTTGTAAATCCCTATCTCTATAAATTCCAAAGTTGGCATCACATCCATCTATATATGGAATTTTATTATCCCCAAACCACTCAATTTCTTTATACAATCTCTCTTCTGACCACTTTCTCATTGTTGTAGCTGTCGAACTGCCCCAATCACAAAATGTACATTGGTATGGACAACCTCTATTTGTTTCCCAAGATGCAATCCATTGATAACCATCAACAATATCAACTAAATCTAACACTGTATTTGTTAAATACGGCGATGGCATTGAATCAAAATCTTTGATTCTTTCTTGTGGTTCTGTTGTAAAATCTTTTGTAGAGATACCTTTTACTTTGAAATAATTTTTTTCCATTAAATATTCTGAAAGAATATTCTCAAAAATAATTTCCCCCTCCCCATGAACTGCAATATCTACAAAAGGGTATTTCTCAAAAAAATCCTCAAGAATTTCCGGTACCTGTGGCCCTCCAAATATTATCAAACATTTGGGGTTAATCTCTTTAACCTTCTTTGCAACTAAAGTAGTAATTTCCCAATTCCAAACATAACAAGAACATAATAGAATATCCGAATCTCTACACTTTTCAACATATTCTTCTATTTTTTCTTCATTTCTAAATACAAATGTTTTATCAAATTTGAACTGAGAAAATTTTTCTTTAGTTTTAATATATGATACAAGTAATGCTATGCTGTATGGGAAATGAATCCGGTTCCCATAAGTATAATTAAATTGTGAACTACTGACCTTAATTTGCATGTAATTCACATTTATGCTTAGATTATTTAGTTATTAGGTTAATTAGATTAGAACTTGGATTAGATATAAATGAAAACATATCTACACTTAAATAATTTCTAATCATTCCATTTATTTTGAATTTCTTTTATTTGTTTTAATTCAGAACTGGATAACGTAATGTCTGAAGCCAAAGAATTTAAAATTAAATGCTTCACTGAACTTGATCCTGGAATACAAATTGAGACCGATTTATTACTTAAAACATATGCAATTGCAATTTGTGCCAAACTTCGATCTTTTGTCTGTAAAAAGTTAAATTGATTTGCTTGTTGTATTTTCTTTTGAATTATTTTTTTAGAATAACTAATTTTTCTAATATCATTATTAGCAAATTTGTGATTTTCTTTATATTTTCCAGATAAAAAACCCTGACCTAAAGGTTCGGATATAATAATTCCAATATTATTTTTTTTAGCATATGCTAAAAGTTCTATTGATGGTTTATAATCAATCAATGAAAAATACATTTGGAGAGTATCAACAAATCCATAATCAATTAATTTTTTTCCCAATTCATAATCTAATCCAATAGATACTCCACAAGATAAAGATAATTCATCTTCTTTAATTTTTGCAAATACTTTTTCTAATTCTTTAATTTCTTTTTCATTCTTAGGAGGTTTATGTGCCTGAAATAATTCAATTTTATCTATCTGTAGTCTAGCTAAACTACGTTTAATGGATGAAATAAGATATTCGTATGATAAATCAACATCTACAGGTAATGGCATATTTTGAGCTGGAAATATTCCCCCTTTTGTAAAAAAATTAATTTTTTTTTTTAATTTTTTGATTTCATTACCTAAACGTTTTTCACTGTTTCCTAAAGAGTAAATATCAGCAGTGTCAAATGTATTAATGCCCATTTTTAAGGCAGTTTGAATTAATTGTGATGCAGTATTTTCAGTAACTTCACCATATGTTAATGGGATTCCATTAATGATTGTCTCACCACCTAATTCCCAACAACCTAACCCAACCTCAGACACGGTTAATTCTGTTTTTCCTAATTTTCTATAATTCAATTTAATTAATTTACATATCAATATATTTATAAAATTTTAAAAAAATCGTTACCAAGAAAAATTTAAGAAAGATCATAATTCAAAATGTATTATGACAGATTCATTTAATATTAGAAATAAAAAATTGATAAAAAAAATGAGTGAGGATAAATCTTTAAAAAAATTATCTAAAAAATGGTTTATTGATTCTAATAGATACGAATATGGCAAACATTTTTCGTGGCTTGGTCGTCCCATCATACAATTTCCTCAGGACATTATAGGATTTCAAGAAATAATTTGGAAAATAAAACCAGATCTTATTATAGAAACGGGAGTAGCTCGTGGCGGTTCTTTAATTTTTTTGGCATCCATTTTAGAATTAATTGGTAAAGGGAATGTGTTAGGAGTAGAAATTGAACTTCGTCGCCATAATGAAAATGCAATTAAAAAGCATCCGATGTATAAGCGTATAAAAATTTTAAAAGGATCATCAATTGATCCAAAAATCTTTGAAAAAGTTAAAGAAATTGCAAAAAATAATAAAAAAATTTTAGTGATTTTAGATTCTGATCATACTAAAAATCATGTTTTAAAAGAATTGAATTTATATTCTCAATTTGTTTCAAAAGATAATTACATAATAGTATGTGATACGATTATACACGATTTTCCAAAAAATTGGTTTTATAGTCATGGAATTAATCGTCCATGGAATAAATCAAACAATCCTAAAACAGCTGTATGGAAATTCTTAAAACAAAACAACCGTTTTAAAATAGATAAATCAATTGAAGATAAATTATTGATAACTACATCACCTGATGGTTTTTTAAAATGTATTAAAAATTAAAATAATTTATTGTAAAAAAGATTTGAAATTTATTTTAGAATTTAATATTAGAAAATGCTGTATTTATAAAATATATTTCAAAAACTATTTTTCATAATAAATATCACGATATAAGACATGTTGAGGTAGCATTTTAAGTCCTTTATAGTAGCCATTGAAAGTATTATCAAATAAATTTAGGCTGTCTTCAACAACTTTGAATTTCTCATCAGTTAATCTAAAAATAGCTTTAGTTTTATTTCTAAGAATACATTCATCTAAAGATAAGACATCACCATTATCATCTAACCATTTTGGAATATCAAAATTAAAAATAAATTCAGGATTAGTTTCCATTCGATTTTTTCCTAATGGATTATGACCTTTCCCACGACAGAAATTAGATACATCTTTAAATTGTATTTCCAGTTCTTCATCAAATTTGTTTTTTTCTTGGAGTAATTCATGAGCAACTGCTAAAACATATTCTGTCCATTCATCCATACACGTTGCCATTACTATAGCAACGTGATAACGAACTACATTATGAGCAATTTCTTCATCAAGTAATTTTTGATAAAATTCATCATCTTCAAGTTTAGAGAAAATTTCTTCAGGTGAATTATACATATCATTTTTAGTAGATTTAGAAAAACTTTCAAAAACATCTTGAATTGATTTTGAAGCATTTTTACGTCTTTTAACCATTTGAAAAAATAATTCAGATACTTCTACATTTTGTTGCCTTAATAATTTTAAAAGTGAATTATATAATATTCCTTTATTGGTTAACCAAAGTGTAAATGCTATCATACGTAATTCAATGTATTCATCAAAGGAAAGATCTTTGGAACTAATAACATATTCACCATATTCACAAATTCGTTTTCCATTACTTAGTGTTGTAAAATCTTCAGGTAAAATTTGATATTTTGTTTCAAATTGCCATTTTGAAACTTGTTCCGGAGTACCCATTTCAGAACCTTGAAGAATCATACAAGTGTATTGAAGAATATCATCTAATTTTGCATTAACTAATTTACGTATTGTTTCTAAATTAGAGTCATAAGTTTCTCCAGGTAATCCAACGATAACTTCTGCAATAGTACTTAAACCACTTTTTTTAATCGTAGGCATAAGACCAAGCATTTCATCTGTACTAATATTTGATCTTTGTATATTTTTTAAGACATTTTTATCTAAAGACTGTACAGACATGGATAAAGACAAAATACCATTAAGAGATTCAACAGATTTGATAATTCGTTCTTTATTATTTTTACCAGTAGTTGAAAGAATTCTATGAGGATAATTATATTTTTTTTTCATGGCTGCTATTGTATTTGATGTTTCTAGATCCCCTGGAAGCATTCCAAAATTTAAATCAGTAATAAATAACGTATGAATATTTGTGGATACTTTTTTTGCAATATATTCAACATCACTTTTTACTCTTTCTGTACTGAATTTATTAACTTGATTAACTGTATCTCGACCATCTGCACAAAATGTACAAGAAAAAGGGCATCCACGATTAGTTTGAAGCATGGGAATTAATTTATGATCATTAAAAAATGGATCTAAAAGTCCAGAAGTATAGGGTGAAGGTATTTCATCTAATTTTCTTATTCTTGTATTACTAAATGTGTAAAGAAGTTTGCCAGTATTGTGTCTAACAATACATCCTTCAATTGGATTTTCTAAAATATTATTTTTAAATTCTTTCGATGGTACCTCTAAAACTTTTTCAACGATATTTGAAAATCCGATTTCACCATCTTCAGTAACATAGATATCAAAATATGGAAAATCATCAAAAAAAGATTGTTGAGATGGCAAGTCTAATGGAAAATTGGGTCCACCAAAAACTCGTAAACCATCGGGATTTTTCTTAGTGAAAATTTTAAACATTTCTCTACTAAGATTACTATTCCATGAATAATTACTCAATCCAAGAATATCTGGAGGAGATGCATCAATAGCTTTTTCTAAATCTTCATGATATTTGAATAATGTAATATCCACTTTAGAACCAAATTTCTTAAGACAATAACTTGCAACAAAAGCAACATTTAACGGATATGATTCTGCTGCTACTCTATTCGTATTATATGTAAGATCACACAAAAAAATCTTCATATCAGTAAATATCGATTTTTGTATAAATACGTAGATATAAAAAAATCACGTATCATCTAAGAAATGGTTTTTAGTAATATAAATATAAAAAAATATATGAAATACACAGTATTAGGCTCGAAAGGATTCATAGGAAAAGAATTTACCAAGTATTTAGAAAAAAAAGGGCACGAATGCTTTACACCTGAAATTAGAAAAGAGAGCCTAAAAGGAATAGATTTAGGCCATGTCATTTATTCAGCGGGTGTCCCAAATTTCATGCAAAGACCATATGATGCGGTAGATGCTCATGTTTGTCAATTAAAAAATATTTTAGAAAATTCAAATTTTGAATCACTAGTTTATTTTTCTGGGGGACGAGTTTATAATAAAATAAATTCAACAAAAGAAAATGATGATCTAATTTTTAATCCTCTAGATAAAGATGATTTGTATGGAATATCAAAAATTATGGGTGAATCTTTATGTATTGCATCAGAAAATCCTCGAGTACACATTGTAAGATTAACAAATGTAACTGGAAATAATTTTACTTCAAATTTATTCTTACCATCAATAATTAGAGATGCTATCATAAAAAATAAAATAAAAATATTTACAAGTCTTTCAAGTAAAAAAGATTATGTCTATATTGATGATGTATTAGATTTAATTCCTAAAATTTCAATTAGCGGAAAGGACAAAATTTACAATATTGCAAGTGGGAAAAATACAGAGTCAGAAAAATTAATTAATAAAATATCTGAAATTACAAGTTGTAGCATTGAAGTATCATCAGATGCTAAAGAATATTCATATCCTGAAACATCAATAATTAAAATAAAGAAAGAATTTGATTTTCAGCCAACAAATGTTTTAGATAAAATTGAAGATATGATAAAAGATTTTGAAATATTTTTTAAAAATAAATAATTTTTTTATAAAATTAAACTAAAAAATCTTTCCAAGATTGATCTTTTTTAGAAATTGATTGAGATGGTAGTGGCCATTTAATTTTAAAAGTAGGGTCATTCCATCTAATCCCACCTTCTGATTCTGGGGCATAAAATTGAGTTACTTGATAAATTATTTCAGTATCATCTTCAAGTGTTTGAATTCCATTGGCACATAGTTCAGGGATATATCTCCAACAATATTCATTTTCAGAGAGAATAACAGATTCAGATTGTTTGTATGTAGGAGAATCAGGTCTAAGATCAACTATCACACTATAAACACTACCTCGTATACAACGAATTAATTTTGCTTCCTCAAAAGGAGTTTTTTGATAATGTAGACCTTTTACAGTTCCTTTTTTTTTAGTGTAATTGATATTACATTGAACAATTTTAGAATTTAATCCATATTTTTTAAATTCATTAACATCATAGGTCCTTGCAAAGAATCCACGTTCATCTTCATTTTTTTCAATTTCAACAATAAAGGAATTATGTATTTTTTTAGGAATAAATTTCATAACAATAAAGAAAATCAGATGGTTTTAAAACTTTTAGAATCTATAGAAATTTTCCATTAATTGAAAGTTTCTCTAGTAAATCTGGAGTATTTTTAATATGATTATACCACTTTAATGTTATAGTTTTATCACTATAATCCAAAGTATTATTTTCCAATGCTGCAAGTATTTCTTTTGAAGATTCTTTAACGTTATTTTGTGGTTTAAAATTTAAAACATCACGTATTTTATCAAATGATGCAAAGTATGATCTATTATCAGGTGTGTCTCTTATTTCTAATTCACAATTTGGATTTAAAGCATAACCAACTTCTTTTGCTAGTTCAGAAATTACATAATTTTGTTCATTTGAACCAACATTGAAAATTTGTCCATTAATTTTTGAAACAGAAGTAGTAAGAAGCAGTTTGTATGCTTGTACGGCATCATTAATATGAATAAAAGGCCTTTTATTATTTCCACCAAAAATTGTAATTTTTTTATTTTTAAAAAAATCTAAAACCATTCCATTTACAGCTAAATCAAATCTCATTCTAGGAGAGATTCCATATACGCTAGAAAATCTTAGTGCAGTTACAGAAAAATTATCACTAGACAATGGAAGTATATCAACTTCAGCTTTTCTATTAGCTTTTGAATATGCAGTAAGTGGAGATACTAATGATTCTTCGGTTGCTATTTGATCCTGCTGACCATAAATACTTGCACTCGAAGCTAGAATATACTTTGGTACACCAGCTGCCTTACTTAGTTTTGCAACACGGGAACGTCCAAGATGATTAATTTCATATGTATTGTTTGGATCTAGATCACCCACAGGATCATTAGATAAAGCAGCTAAATCCATAACTACATCTATGCCATCTAAAATTTTTGGATCAAACCATCGTATATCATCTTGAATTAATTGTAAAGAATTTTCAAAATTTTTAGATGATAAAAAATCTTGTCCAAAAAAGAAACGATCTAAACAATAAACAAAATGTCCATCTTTAATTAATTCTGGAATAAGTATTGATCCCACATAACCTGCACCGCCAGTAATTAAAATTTTCAATTTTATAGAATTTCTAATAATGGGCTCTATTTAACTAGTAAGAATTTAAATTTTGAAATAAAGAAGATTATGAATTCAAAATTTTATCCACAGCTAATTGTAAATTTGTATTATCATCAATCCTAAGAGTTCTACACCCAACGGCTAAACCAGCTTGAATATCAGAATCATTATCTCCAATCATCCAACTTAATGTAGGCTCAATATTAAATTCAGACATAGCTTGCATTAACATTCCAGTCTTAGGTTTTCTACAGTTACAATTCTCTTGAGGCATATGTGGACAAAAATAAAATTTATCAATGGAAGTATCAAAAGATTCAAGATGTTGTTGAATAGATGAATGTATCAGGTTTAATTGTTCATGTGTCATTAGTTTCCGATTAATGGGTGACTGATTAGTTATTACAATAACAAAATAATCATTATTTTTTAATTTTTTTATAGAAATTCCAATTGAAGGTAAAATTTCAAGTTCCTCAATTGTTTTTACATAATTAATTTTGTTTTTATTAATTACACCATCACGATCTAAAAATACAGCTTTATTTTTACTCATACTTAAAAACAGGATCGCCTAATTCTCTTATAGTAAAAATTATTCCATGACATACCATAATATGAAAAGATTCAATGGTCAACATGTTATTACTTGGAACAAGATAAGAATGATCACATAATTTTGGAAATTTTCCCCCCGACATTCCAGTGAATCCAATAGTTGTAGCGCCTTTTGTTTTTGCATATTCTAATGCCTTAGTTACATTAATTGAAGTACCGCTTCCACTAAATGCAATTACGATATCATCATCAGTTAAAAAATTTCTTAATTGTTCAACAAATATGTCATCATAAGAAACATCGTTAGCCCAAGCTGAATTCACTGCAAAATTATCAACTAACGAAATTGCAACAAATCTTTCATCATCTTTTGTAATAGTAGTTTTTAATAAATCAGATACAAAATGAGATGCAGTTGATGCTGATCCACCATTACCAAAAGTGTATATTTTTTTTCCAGAATTTCTTGCATCAATTAAGATGCTAATTATATTATTTATTGCACTATCATTTTTTAAAATTTCTTCTAAACATAAATTCTGTTCATGTAAAAAGTCATTGAATAATGTTGATATGTCTTTCAACACCTATTTGTTTAGTGTATAGTCATATAAATTTAAAATTTTAGAACCTTCAGATTGAAAAGAAAATGGGACATGTTTAATTTTGTTTTTTTTCATTTCAGATATGATAGATTTTTGTTTATTAGGCTCACAATATAATAATAAATGGCCCCCACCACCTGCACCAGTTAGTTTTCCACCTACTGCACCAAGTTTTAATGACTTTTTATATAATGTATCAATTTTTTTATTAGTCATATCATCTGAAAAATTTTTCTTTTGAATCCAACCCTTATGTAATAATTGACCAAACTTTGTAAAATCACCATTAGAAAGAGAGTCATGTAATGTTTCTGCTATAGATTTTACATTTTTTAATGATGTCATAACTTTTAGATCTCGTGATTTTGTTTTATTAATTTGAGTTGTAAGAATATTATCACTAGGACGAGCTCCGATATAAAATAATAATAAATTTTTTTCTAATTCAAGTGCAGAATTTTTTGAAAAAGAATATGGATTAACTTTAATTTTGTTTTTTGAAAAAGTTATAAAATTAAACCCTCCAAATGCACAAACATATTCATCCTGTTTCCCTAATGGTGCTTTAAGAATACTTCTTTGTACATGATGTGCAGTTTCACATACATCATTAAGATTTAATTTTTTTTTCTGTAATTTTGAAATAATATTTACAATATTTACTGCAAGAGAACTTGAAGAACCAAGACCTGAATGTGGAGCAACATCACTAGAAATCATCATATTAATTCCTTTTTTATATTTCAGATATTGAATAAAGGCAATTGGAAATTCAGTACCTTTTCGTGGAACAAGATTCTCAAATTTAACAGGTTTATTATGGGCTTGAAAATCTGGAGAAAAGATTTGGATATGATTATCAGATCTTGGATGTGCAATAACATAAGTAAAATGATTAATTGTAGAAGAAACAACACATCCACCATTATCATCATAAAATTCAGGCATATCGGTTCCACCACCTGCAAAACTCAATCTCACAGGGGAAAGTCCTAAAAGCAATTCATTATAGAAAAATTTTAAGATATAATTAATTCTTTGTTACATATAATAAAAAATATTAAAAAAATACTAACTAATATTATCAAAATTAAATTAAGCTTGAATAAAGATTTTGTAAATCAGATGCAGTTTGTAACCAATTGTATTTTTTAGTAGTTAAAACACGACCATTTTCTGAAAATTTGTTTATAAGATTTGGATTGCTTAAAATGTAATCCATAGCATCTCGTAATGATTCTAAATTTCTTTCTTTAACAATTTTTCCAGTTACCATATCAATAATGATCTCAGAAGTGCCAGTTCCACCAAATGCAATTACTGGAACTCCAGAAGCAGATGTTTCTGCAAGAGATAAAGAGAATATGTCTTCTAATGATGGATGAACAAAAATAGATGTTTTAGATAATAAGTCTATTTTTTCTTTTTCAGAAATCCATCCTGTAAAAATAACTTTATTTTCTATTTTTAATTTTTGAACAATATTTTTTAACATAGATAATTCCCCATAATCAGGACCAGCTATTGTCAAATTAGCATCAGTATTATTTAATTGCGCAAATGCTTTAATCAATAATTCTACATTTTTAGTTTTAGTTAATCTTCCAATATATGTAATATTTTTTCCAACTCTTTTTGTAAAATCTAATTTTAAAGTTTTAACTCCTAATGGAACATAAAGAATTTTGTTTTCATCTATTCCACATTTAATAAGACTCTTTTTTTCAGTCTCACTACAAGCAATGTAACTTGAAATATTATTTTTATATCTAAGCATAAAATAATTATGAATTTTTTTAAGATAATTTAATGGGAATGAACCGAATTGATCTAAACTTCCATGTGTACTAATTAAAAGTGGTACATTAAATTGAGATTTTTTCAATGTAAGAAAATCTGTAGTGTGCAACGGATATTCAAATGCATGTATAATATCAAAATCATTAAAAAATCCATCATCTAATAATTTACTTAAACCTGATGTGAAAAAATATTGTGAAAAAATATTACTAGTTGAAAGTTGAACTAATTTATTACATTTTATATCAACATCACATTGATTTGTTAAAATTGTCACTTCATGATTTTCCATTAAATATGGAATGATATTTTTAAGAACTATGTAAGTTCCAGATTTATCTGGAATTGTATTAGTTGTAATTAAAATTTTCATTTAAACTGTAATTAGTTGAATTTTAAATATATAATAAACTAATGTCATAATTCTAAAAATAGAATTTTAAACAATCAATATATGGTAAATTTGAGATAAAAATTAACTCTACTATTTTAGGTATGCGCAGAAAAATAATGTAGCAAATTAATTTTTGAGTAATGTCAATTGTTATACTAATTAATTAACACGATATATTCAAGTTATTAAAAATGAAAGACATTTGGAATCAATTTAAAATTATTACCAATAAATTTAGAGATTTATCGTTATACAGTATTGGAACCTTAGTGACCAATGGAATTGGCGGCATATTTTGGCTATACATGGCATCATTACTTGGAACTAAAGGTTATGGTGAGATAAGTTATCTGATATCCATAGGCATAATGGCAGGAACGATATCACTTGCAGGAATGTCAAATTTGTTAATCATATACGGTGCTAAAAATATTAAAATTCAATCAACTGTTTTTCTGATAGGTTTAATTTCATCTGGAATTGTAGCGTCAATTGTTTTCTTTGTTGTTGATAATAACATAACAATTAGTTTGTATATTATTGGATATGTTATTTTTACATTAGTTACAGCTGAATTAATTGGAAAAAAATTATTTTCAAAATATTCTAAAATTATAATTATTCAAAAAATAATGCTTGTAATATTTTCTATCGTTCTATATCATTTAATTGGATTACAAGGAATTATGTTAGGCATTACAATATCATTTTTATTTTTTATTGCAATGATGTATCAAACATTTAAACAAGTAAAAATAGATTTTCCCATTTTAAAAAAGAAATATAAATTTTCTATCAATAGTTTTTTACTAGATATATCTAATGCATTTAATGGTTCATTAGATAAAATTATTATTGCTCCAATATTGGGTTTTGCTCTACTTGGAAATTATCAACTAGGATTACAATTTATTGGATTATTATATTTAATTCCAGGTATGTTGTTTTCATATGCATTATCACATGATGCTAGTGGAAATTCTACCAAATTAGTTAAAAAAATGATTGTTGGGATATCGATAATTTTTGCCATTCTTAGTATAATATTATCTCCAATATTTCTTCCAATAGTATTTCCACAATTTACAGAAGCAATAGAAGTAATTCAAATCATGAGTGTTTCAATAGTTCCATCAGCTATTGCTTCAACATATATTTCAAAATATTTAGGTTCAGAAAAAAGTAAAATTGTAATTATTGGATCAGGATTATATTTATTGACTCAAATTATCAGCATCATAGTATTAGGAAACATGTATGGATTGAATGGAGTTGCATTATCTGTAGTAATTTCATCGTTAGTACATGTGATGTATTTTATAATAATAGATAAGTTGTATCATAAAAGTTAATTAGAAATTTAATTTATTTTGTATTGTTTCCAACGATTAGTACCTAAACTCATATCAACTGTCAATTGTGGACCCACATAATCATTCATTGTCATAGGTTGTATTTCAGGAGTAGTTAATTTAGCCAACTCATACATAGAAATTTTTTTGTCGCCCACAATATGTACAATTCCAGTTAAATTATCATTACAAACATCAAGTATTCCTTGAGATACTTGATCTGAAAAAAGATATGTTCCAAATCTATCAGTAAATGCTTTTGGATATGGCCATTTTTTTCTTCCAACAAAATTAGTTCTAATTATTAATGAATTTTTTAATTGATTCACAGCATATTCTCCTAGAAGTTTTGATAATGAATAAAAATTTTCTGGATATGGAATGGAGTTTTCAGTAAACATGCTAGAATGACCATCAAAAACACAAGCAGTACTAACATAGACAAATTTACCTAAAGGATTAGAATTTTTTAATTCATTTACCAAATTCATGGTTCCCTCAACATTAATTTTCATAGTTTTAGATTTATTTTCCTCACAACCTCTGACTGAAGTAAATGCAGCAGCATGAATTACAAGATCGATTTTTTGGTCATTAAAAATATTTTTTACTGCAGTAAGATCACAAATATCAAGATCTTGGTGTGAAGGCGATATAGAATCAGGAAAAACATTTTTTAGATTTGAGCCTAATTCTCCTGTTACTCCAGTAATGAGTGTAGTCAATTCTATTAATGCAAAATGTTAGGTATAAAAAAATGTTCAGTAAAGTTTACCATTTAAAATGTTAATGACTTTTCTGGAAGTTTTTCCATCTCCTAAAGCTTCATTCCATTGCCAATCAGGTTTACCGGATGTAATAGATTCTGTTGAACGAAGCATATCATCAGGCATTAGACCAGACAATATATTGGAACCAGCTTCTATAATTTCAGGTCTTTCAGTAGTGTCCCTAATCGTAACACATGGTTTTTTGAAATACAAGGTCTCTTCAGGAACAGTGCCAGAATCAGTTAACAAGCAATAAGCATTTTTTTCTAAATAAGTAAAATCAAAAAATCCTAGAGGTTCAATCAAATCTATTCCTTTAGGAATTTCCATATTTTTTATTTTACTACTTGTTCTAGGATGAATTGGATAAATTATTTTTTTACCAAATTTTTGATGTATTTTTTCTAATCCGGAAAAAATGTTTTTTAAAGACTTTACATTATCTACATTTTCACTTCTATGTGCCGTAACAAGAAAATAATTATTTTTTTTCAATTTTAATTTTTGAAAGATTTTACTTTTCTCAATTTTTGGCATATAATGTTTAATTACTTCAATTATTGGATTTCCAATGACAAAAATTTTACTTGGATGAATATTTTCTCGAATTAAATTTTCTCTGGAATAATGAGTGTATGGTAATAAGACCGTGGATAGATGATCAATCATTACTCTATTTTTTTCTTCAGGCATTCTAAAATCATAACTTCTCATTCCTGCTTCAAGGTGAGCAATTTTGATTCCTTGATGTGCAGCTGGTATTGCAGAAAGTCCACTATTTGTATCACCTAAAATTAATAAAATGTCAGGTTTTTCTTTTTTTAGCAGTTTTTCAGTTTTTACAATTACATCTGCTACTTCAACGCCATATGCTTCAGTATTTACTTTCAAATCATAATCAGGTTTTCGAATACTCAAATCATCAAAAAAAACTGAATTAAGTTCTTTTGTATAATTTTGACTTGTATTCACCATGATATGTTCAAAATTAGTATCCAATAATGGAAAAATTCTACTAAGTCGAATTATTTCAGGTCGGGTTCCAAAAATAGACATTATTTTCATAAGACATCGATTCTCTTCATAGATGAATTAAAAAGTTATGGATGGTTTTCTTAGTTTTGATTTTTTAATGTTTTAAGAAATGATTTGTTAATTTAAACCAGTATAGGCTTAAAAAAATACATAAAAAATCAAAATATCACATTATTTAAATTTCATATTGTTTACGGATATCTTCTTTAATGAAACTTTGTGGATCTACATCCTTAATTTTTTTTGCAGGATTTCCTGCAACAATGATCCTTGAAGGAATATCTTTTGTAACTATAGCACCTGCAGCAATTATTGATTCTTGTCCAATTTCAACACCAGGGCAAATTGTGGCGCCTCCACCTATGGCACAGCCAAGACGTAATTTTGCACCTCTAATAGTAGATGGGATGTCACGTAAATGTGCAATTGGTGAATTATTTGTAAAAGATACACCAGGACCAATAAAAACAAATGATTCAATCAAGGTTTCAGCACAAATCATAGTATTGTTATGAATTGCACATCTTTTTCCTATGGAGACATTATTTTCACAAATAGTATTTGAACCAATAGTAGAATCTTCTAAGATAGTTACATGTTCTCTAATTATTGCATTATGATTTATCCAGCAATTGTTATCGATGGAAACATCCATGTATATTGTAACCCCAGTTCTAATCAAAACATTATTTCCAATATTAATTCGATATTGAGAATTGTTTATATTATTAGAGTTATTTTTTTGAGATTTTTGTTCATAGTAATGCCCACTAAGAGTACCATATCCAATAACAGAATTATCTTGTATGATTGAATTATCACCAATAGAAACTGATTTTAAAAAAACATTATTTCCAATTTTACAATTGTCTCCAATTTTTACATTTTCTAAAACTACATTTTTTCCAATAGTACAATTTTTGCCAATAAGAAGAGTATCATTAGTATTTTTATCAGTCAAAAGATTTCATTCCTAAATTATATAAAAAAATCCACCAATTTTCCTATTTGAAATCCTTCAGCATATTCATTACCAGAAAGATGTCCCCAATATCGTTCTCTTTCAAAAATCTCCCTACTCCATCTATGTTTTCTACGATTCCATTCTGTTCCATATTGTGATAATAATTTTTCTTTAAAAAAATATTCATCTTTATTAAAAGTAGAATAAAAATTTGGTTTAAAAATATTTACATTGTCACCATAAGAATTAGATTGATACATAAAATGATTTTTTACATTTCGAAAAGCAGTTCTAGAAATATCCCAAGTTGCTTTATGATCTGTATTTACATCTCCAAACCAATGGGTAAAAACAGTATCAATTTTTTTATCAATAACTATATTTTCTAAAATTTGCATAATATTTTTGTTATATGATAATTTACTGTTAGGTTGCTTCTCAGTTGGTAAATATGTTGTACCAATTAATTCAAATGATTTTAGTCCACACTCTAATGCCTCAGATTCTTTCATGCCTTCATTTTCAGATTCCCCATATTGTGAACCACAAATTACAGCTGAAAAAACATCATGGGTTTTTTCATTTAATTTTTTAAGAGTTAATCCACATCCAAGCTCAATATCATCCCAATGTGCACCAATTGCAAGTATATTCATTATTAATCAACAACAGTTAGAACAGCTTGGTCTTATAATTTGCGTGTATTTCATTTTTTTATTTTTAGAAAAAGATTTAATAAATTTTACAAATTAATTATGAAGATAACATTATATTAATTTTGAAAATTTATTTAAAAGTTGTTTTGATAGAATTTTCCAATCATGAGTTTTTTGTGCATATTCAAAAGCTTGTTTTCCTAGTTGTTTTAATTTATTTTTATTTAATAATAAAGTAGGTAAAATGGTAACAAAATTAGTAGAATTTGAATAAAGTATTCCAAATTTTTCATCAGGTAGTAATTCTTTTGTTCCAAATAAAGGAGTAGAAAGTACTGGCTTTCCACAAGCAAAATATTCTATAATTTTTGTAGGTAAAATTCTATTTGTGAGATAATTAATTTCAAATGGGTTAATACAAATATCTGCCAATGAAATATATTTTGGAATTTCGTTCTGATTAATAAAATTGGTTAAAATAATTTCTGATTCTAAATTTTTTTCAATTACAAGTTGTTCTAATTGAGAATATGAAGGTCCACCACCAACGATGAGTAGTTTAATATTTTGATTTTCTTTTTTAATATTTTTAAAATTATTTATAATCGGTATTAATCCAGCAAAAGGGTAAATCGTTCCTACAAAAACAATAACGTCATCATTTTCAGATATTCCAAGAGATTCTCTAAAAGAAACATCTCTTTCAAGTGGTTTAAAATTATCAGTGTTTACTCCAAGAGGAAAAGATTCAACAGATTCTTTTTTTGCTCCCATTTCTATTGCATATCTAGAAAGATCTGGAGTAGTAGCTAAAACTTTAATGGAGTTTGATAAAACTATACTTTCATATTTTTTTGCTAAATTTTTTAATATTGGAATTTTAACTAAACCATGAGCTATATCAAGGAGTCTAAATATAACTGGAATTTGTAATTCTTTTGAAATTTGTAAAGTTTGAATACCATTTGTAATCGATCCATATAAAAAAATTATATCAATTTTGTTTTTAAGAATTGTTTCTTTAATTATTTTTTTACATGTTAAAAAATGTGAAATTCTAGTTAGGCCTTTAATTAGAATAGATGGTGGATGGATAAGGGTAATTGAAGCATCATCATACACCCTAGAATAATTATGAATTATTTTAGTCCTAAATCCAGAAGTAAAAGTTTTATTTTCATTATCTGGACAATCAATTACAAATACATTATGACCAGATTTAGAGAATAATTCTGATAAGTGATGAGGTTCAAAAATTACTTTATTTATCCAATCTATTTCATGAATAACTAAAATATTCATATTTAATCATGGTTTTCCCTAACTAGAGTTACAAGAGTATACAAAATAATAGAAGTCAATAAAAGAATGGTTCCAAAGATTATAGAACCAAATCCAATAATGGATGTACTCAATAAGATTTGTCGAGTTTCTGTAAATCCTTGAATTGTCATCATCATAAAAAACAATCCAATTCCTAAAAAAATTAATCCAGGAATTCCATAAAATTTTAATGGATGTTCAATGGAAATAAATTTCAAAGTTTTCATTATTGATTAAATTCCTGTGGGTTATTGTATTTATTTAAATGATTTTCATTTTCTAAAATATATCGATCAAAAGAAGTAAATTGAAATTCGTTAATTAATTTAGTCATCTTTTCTAATGCTTTTTTTATATTATAAAATGTGATAAAATTATCTACAAAGGGTAAAGAAATTTTTGGCATTAATTCAGGTGCTAATTCCCAAGAATGGATATAGAATGTTGCAGGTTGATTAATTTTATTTATATTCTTTATAGCAGAACGAATTATTCCTAAAGGTAAAGCACGAAGGTAAAATCCTCCACCGGCAGGAATTTGTTTAGATAAAAAATTTGTTGTTAATAGAGGAAATTCTAATAATTTACCTGAAATATCATTTTTTTCAAGAGATTTACTAGAGATAAAATAAGGAGTATGTTCTGCATTTTCAATTCCATACAATCTAGTTTTAGCTGGCACCACACTAGTATCATAAAGATAACCATGAGATTCTAAAATATCAATGGCCCAAGACGTAGAAGAAGAAAGAGAAAAACTTGGAGCCCTAAAACCTTTAGATTTATTATTTGTAAGTTCTGAAAATTTTTTTAGTTCAGCTGAAAAAATTTCTTTGTAATGTGGTTCATCTAATCTATTATGAGACATTGTATGAAATCCAATTTCATGTCCATTTTCAATTATTTTATCTAGGAGTTCAGGCTTGAATTCTAATAATTCACCAACAACAAAAAATGTTGCATATGTATCATTTTTCCGTAACCAATCAATTATTTTATCAATTGCATTAACAATCAATGGTTCAAAAGATTCTCGATTATGATATTTTTTAATTAATTCTGGATGATACCAATCTTCAAAATCAATTCCTAATAAATTCAATTTTTTCACCTATTATGTACATTGTAAAAATAAAAGATCAGTGATCAATTTTTTTTACAACCCTCGCCGGATTTCCTAGTGCAACACAATAATCTGGAATATCTTCACCTACTACGCTACCTGCACCAATCATAGAACATTTTCCAATAGTAACACCAGCAGTAATTATACAACCAGGAAAAATAACAGATCCATTTTTTAGTGTTACTTTAGCAATTTTACGTGGATAAATTTTTTTCAATTCAATACTTGTAGTGGGATTAACATGTGCAAAAATCATTGAATTATTTCCAATAGTAACATTATCTTCAATTTTAATTAATTGTGGATAAACAAGATCAATTAGAACGTAAGGTGAAATATGACAAAAATTTCCAATGTCTACACCCCTAGCACGCTGCATTTTAATTATAAAACTAGACAAAGGTGTAAAATATGCTAATGAATGTAGAATCCAAGTTTTAATAAATTTACATTTTAAATTAAATTTACCAGATATTCCTTTAAGACCATAATACTCTAAAACTTCATTTTCATTCAATGAATAAGGATTATCAACATCTTCCAAGATATCTATTGAAAAAATAAAACCACGTCTAAAAGGTTTCTGACAACTAATACGAATTAATCGTTAATATAATTAATATGAAAAAAGAGTATTAATTATCATGCCTGAAGAAAATTCACTTTCAGATTATATCAATAAATCTAATGAAATCACAAAAATGTTTGATAAAAAAATCAGAATCGCTCTTTTGTCAAGCTTTACAATTAATGGGTTAAGTGATGTTCTTAAAGTAAAATCTAATGAAAGAAATATTTCTTGTGTAGTTTATGAAGCACCGTATAATCAATATTCTCAAGAAATATTAAATAAAAAAAGTGATCTTTACAAATTTTTACCAGATTTAACATTTTTAATTTTGGATACAAGAAATATTTTTGGTGAAATTTTTCGTTCTCCTTATTCTATTTCTCATTTAGAAAGAGCAAAAATTGTAGAAAATAAAATTAATGAAATTGAAAAATTATTAGATAAATATATTGAAAATTCAAATTCAAAAATTGTTGTAACAAAATTAAATATTCCATCATTTTCTCCAAATGGAATTTTTGAATCAAAAACAGAATATGGTTTTTATGATATGATTGAAGATTTTAATAAACAATTAACAAAAAATTATCTTGATTCAGAAAATATTTTTGTTTACGATTTTGATAAATTTATAACAAAAAATGGGGAGGACAATGTTTTTAATTACAGTCAATTCTTTTTTGGTGATTTAAAAATCTCAATGAATTTTTTACCTTCGTTAGGACAAGATTTGATGAAATATGTGATTGGGTATCTTGGAATAACAAAAAAATGTATAGTATTAGATCTTGACAATACACTTTGGGGAGGTATTGTTGGAGAAGATGGTTTTAATGGAATAAAGTTAGGTCCTGAAGCACCAGGCAATGCATTTATGGAATTTCAACGAGTATTACTTTCATTACATCAAAGAGGAATAATTTTAGCAATTAATAGTAAAAATAATTTTGAGGATGCAATTAAGGTGATTAAAGAACATCCCTACATGATCTTAAAAGAAGAACACTTTGCAGCCATGCGTATTAACTGGAATGATAAAGTCAGCAATATGAAAGAAATAATTAAAGAAATTAATATTGGATCAGATAGTTTAGTTTTCATAGATGATGATCCAGTTAACAGGGAATTTGTTAAATCAATATTTCCAGAAATTCTAGTTGTAAATTTATTAAATGATCCGTCATCATATGTACGTGAAATTGAAAATATTATTGATTTTAGTGTTTTAAAAATTACAGATGAAGATAGGAATAGAGGTAAAATGTATTTGAAACAAAAGAAAATAATTGAATTAGAGAAAACAAGTACTAATCTTCAAACATTTCTTAGTCAACTTGATTTAAAAATTATTATTAAAAATGTAAATGAATTCACTTTGCCAAGAGTTTCACAATTAATATTAAAAACAAATCAATTTAATTTAACAACAAAAAGATATCAAGAAACAGATATTAAAAAAATGATTCAAGATTCAAATTTTATTGTAACCTGTGTACAAGTACAGGATAAATTTGGAGATAATGGAATTACAGGAGTATTTATCATCAAAAAAGAAAAGAAAAAAGAATGGAGAATAGATACATTTCTAATGAGTTGTAGAATTATGGGAAGAGATATAGAAAAAGGAATTATGGCTCACATAATTAATAAAGCAAAAGAGAATAATATTGAAAAAATAAATGCTGAGTTTATTCCAACACAAAAAAATAAACCAGTTCAAAATTTTTTAGCAGATCATAAATTCAAAAAAAATGGACAATTTTGGACATATGTAGTGAAATCAGAAATTAAGATACCAGAATATCTTAGTGTGGAGGCAAAATAATGTCAAAAAAACTATATGAAATAATTTCAAGAGTAATGAAAATAGATATTTCAAGTATATCGGATGAATTAGGACCAAAAACCATTGAAAATTGGACATCATTTAACGGATATGTCTTGCTTAATGAATTAGAAACAGGATTTAATGTAAAATTTACCATTGATGAAGTAATAGATGTTAAAAATATCATAGATATTAAGAGACATTTAACAAATAAGGGAATTAAGCTAGATGAATAATCCATTAGAATATTCATTTAATGAAATTAAAATAGGATTAGAACATCATTTTGAAATAAGTATTGATGAAAAACTAGAAGGAGATTTTGCAAAAATTTCAGGAGATTTTAATCCACTACATATGGACGAACAATATGCTAAGAAAACTAAATTTGGAAAAAGAGTATGTCATGGAATGTTATTAGGATCATTTTTTTCAAGACTAGTTGGAATGTATTTACCAGGAAAAAATGCTCTATATTTTTCTCAAAATTTAAATTTTGTAGAACCATGTTTCATAGGAGATATAGTTATTGTAAAAGGGAAAATAATTAATAAAAGTGAATCTACAAAAATGATCAAAATAGAAACTACTATTAAAAATAATACAGGAAAGTTATTGGTTGAAGGAATTGCACAAGTGTTGGTTAGATAAATAAAATGTTTAAACAAATAGGAATTGGTATAGATATTGCAGATATAGAAAAATTTGAAAAAATAAAATTTGAAAGAAAACCAGAATTTTATAAAAAGATATTTTTACCTTCCGAAATTTCATATTGTTTAAAGTATAAAAATCCTTATGAAAGATTTGCAGGTAAATTTGCTATAAAAGAGGCCACAATAAAAGCAATCAAAGAAAAAATTAATTTATTAGATATTGAAACAATACATATAAAATCAAAACCAAATATAAAAATTCAAAAAATTAAAAAAAAATATCAATTTCAAATTTCTGTCAGTCATGATAAAAAAATTGCTGTTGCAGTTGTAATATCATTTGAAAATAAAAATAAATAATTACTAAGAGTAATTTTTTCTTAATTTTTTATTTCTCATCAATTTAACCATAGCATAAAGAAGAATCGAAGATTGTATCAGAATAATCCCAAAAATTGTAGAACCAACTCCAATTATAGCAGAGCTAAGAAGAATTTGTCTAGTTTCTGTAAAAAGATTAACTGTAAAAATAAGAAAACCCAAACCAATGGATAGAAATACAAAACCAGGCATTCCATAAAATTTCAAAGGATGTTCCATTGAAATAAATTTAAGAGTACTAATCAACACAGATGAACCATGAGATATAGGATTATGAGTAGAAGTATCCCCATCATATAAAATAATTATTGGAACTTCAACAATTTTTAATCCCTGCTTATTTGCTTTAATCAGTATTTCATTTGAAACACCCATTCCAGATTCGGAGGGTGTGACATTTTCAATAACATGCTTACCATAACCTCTAAAACCACTCTGTGAATCAGTAATATTTTGCTTCAAAGAAGTATTTGCCAATTTTGTAAGAATTTTAATTCCCACTTTTCTGTAAGATGGAACATTTTTTCCATCATTATTTAAAAATCTTGAACCAATTACAAGATCAGCTTCCTTATTTTGTAAAGGTTTCAAAATAGTTTGAATATCTTCAATTCGATGTTGTCCATCAGAATCTAAAGTAATTAAAAATTCAGATTTTTCTTCACGTGCTTTTAAAAAAATTGAACGAATTGCAGCCCCATATCCTAAATTTGTGTCATGTTGAACAACTAATACTCCCATATCTCTAGCAATTTTTGCAGTTGAATCACTTGATCCATCATCACATACAATTATTTTATTAGTGATTTTTTGTAATTTTTTTATAATTTCTGAAATATTTTTTTCTTCATTGTATGCAGGAATTCCAACAGTAATGTTCATAAAATAACCTACATGTCTTTCTTTAACATTTTAAAACCATCATAACACATTTTCAAATCTTTCAGACTTCTAATTTTTAAAAATTTATTGAAAATATACGAAGGTCTAAAATAATATTCACTATAAGCTTGTTTTGCCCAAGATTTCAAATCATTAGCAGATAATGAATTTGTTGTTAAAACTGGTGCCTGTATTCCGCCAACACCAACTCCAGAATAGACAAATTGATCCCAAGTATCATCTAATTTTACTAATCCAGATTTTACTGCTTCATCATATAATTTATTTCCAGGAAAAGGCATGGTGATTGCAAACATAGCATATGTACAATTTAATTTTTTTGCAAAATTAATTGTTTTACGAATTGTTTCAGGTGTTTCTTTTGGTAAGCCAATCATATAATATCCTACAGTTTCAATTTTTGCATTATGTGTCCACTTTATTGCATTTTCAGCTTGTTCCAATGTAGCAGTTCCTCCTTTTATCTCATGAATAAACTCACCATGTTCAATTCCATAAGACATCATTCTGCATCCAGCTTTTTTCATAGCATAAAGCATTTCTTGATCTACTAAATCAACTCTAGTTTCAGCATCCCACACTAGATCAAAGCCTAGATTTTCCGGAGTCATTGCATCCAAAAGTTTCATGGTAGCTTTACGATTAAGAGACATTACATCATCATAAAATGTTAGTTCCTCTATACCATATTCTGAATGTAAATATTTGATATGATCAATAACATATTCTGGCGATTGATTTCTAAATTGTAATCCAAAACTATTTTCTCGATTACAATAATTACAAAAAAATGGACAACCTCTTGACCACATTATACTAGACCATTTTTTACCAGTACTTTTTGGTGGATGTGGATGATATCCATCTGGGAAATGGGGTAATTTATGATATGCAGGGTATGGTAATTCATCCATGTTTTTAATATAAGAACGAGGTGCTGTTGGAACCACTTTACCATTTTTTCTAATAAATAATCCAGTGACATCTTCAAGAGGACTACCTGAAACAATTTCTCGAATTTGCCCTTCACTTTCATCATACGAAATGACATCTAAAGCTGGACATTTTTGTAATGTAATATCAGCCAAAACTGCATGTGGTCCTCCTAAAACAGTTAAGATATTAGAATTAACTTCTTTAACAGCAGTTGCAGCTTCTAATGCAGGATTTGCAAAAGGAGTGAAAGCACTAAATCCAACAAAATCAGGATTATGTTTCTTTACAGCCATTTTTACATCATAAACATAGTTTTCTGAAAAATTCCCATCAAGAATATCCAGTACATTAACATCAGGTAATCTTTCTAAAACACCTGCAAGATAAGCTAATCCCAAAGGAGGTTGAGGGTGAGGATCTGCATCAGAACCACCTTGTAAAGCATTTGAACCAGTAGGGGGTCTAGTAAGTAAAATTTGCTTATATTTCATATATTTTTCATTATATTATTTTAATATATAAACATCGATTAAATGCAACAAAAATAGTATAAAATCTAATTAAACTAAGGTCTGAAATGATCATTAGTGGGTAAAATAGTGAAAAGAAATAGATTGTCAATTTTAGAAAAATTTGAAAATAAAATATCATTTTTTTCAAATAACATATTTTTTTCACTTTTGATAATAGGAATCATAGGTTTATCCATTAGAATTTTGTTTTTAAACGTTGAAATTCCAATGAATTCAGATAATTTTCGATACTTTAATGTCGCCATAAATCAAATGACAGGGTATTCTTCAGAGGAGTTTCTTCTTGCTAATGATGGATGGCCATATTTTTTGTCTTTATTTTTTTCAATTACTCCTTCAAACAATTTCATGGATTATATGGCATTACAAAAATTCCTGACAATTGGAATTTCAGTTTTAACTATTATTCCCATCTATTTCTTAGCAAAACAATTTGTCAGTAAACAATATGCCATACTAAGTGCAGCAATATTTATTTTTGAACCAAGAATTGCTCAAAATTCTTTGTTTGGAATAACAGAACCATTATACATAATGGCATTAACTATTTCATTAGCATTAATATTTTATAAAAAATATTATCTACAATACATTGCATTTGTAATTCTATCTTTTGCCATACTAATACGATCAGAAGGATTATTTTTATTACCAATTTTTGTTGTAATAGTTATTCTTCGTTCTAGAAAAAATAGAAAAATATTTTTTCACATATTTATTATTTTAATAATTATAACATCAATTTTATTGCCTGTTTCAATCATACGATCAGAATATCTTGGAAATGATGGGATAACTGCAAGAATTTCAGGTGGAATAGATCACATATCTAAAACGTCAGATGGAAATCAAAATCAGATGTTTTCAATTGTCATAAATGGAATTATCAACATGTTGAAATTTTTGTCATGGTCTCAAATACCCCATCTAATTTTCTTTGTGCCAGTGGGATTAATTTTATTCATCAAAACAGGTGATAAATACGAAAAATCTTTAATTTTGGTAGCAATTTCTGCTTTAATACCTACAATTTACCCATACTCATTTGCATCTGACGTACGATGGATTTTTCCATTATATCCAATTTTTTGCATAATGTCAGTTTATTCAATGAGATATTTTTTGCAAAAAACTACAAAACCAAAATGTATTACAATTGTAATCTTTTCATTAATCATCATATCCTCAATATTTTACCTTAATTGGAAGGAGGTAGACCAAAGTCAGGAGTTAGAATTGTATAATTTAGCTCTAGAAATATCCAGTAGAACATCAATGGTGAATGTGTATTATCCTGAATCAAGCTATCTCAACGTAGTTGGATTAACAAAAGTAGAGAAATTCCCCATTCCAGTAAATGAATATGTAGAGAAAAATATAGAGCAGTATTGGTACAATGAAAATGATTCAATAATTGATGTGATTCAACATGGAAAGGAGGTAGGTTTAACTCATTTAATAATTGATGATAATCAAAATCGTCCACAGTTTGTAAAAGATGTTTTAATTAATGAAAATGATTTTCCATATTTAATTAAAGAGTTTGACTCATTAGACCATAATTACAAATATGAATTAAGAATCTACAAAATAGATTATGAGGAATTTGGTTTAATGAATGAAATAGGAAATGAAATAAGAAATGAAATAAGAAAATAAGAATAAATTTTTTATCACAATATCCTAGGTTTTGGAATAGGAATAAGAAATTTGCCACCCTTACTTCTAAATAATTTTTCTTTTTCTAAAATGGCAGATTCATAATTCCAGGCTAACAATAAAACTACATCACCATCTCCTTTATTTTCTATTTCATTAGGTGACAGTATAGGAATATGAGTACCAGGAGTAAATTTTCCTTGTTTTAATGGTGTTGTATCTATAATAAAATCAAGAATAGTATGATCAATATTACAATAATTTAGTAAAACATTTCCTTTTGCAGATGCACCATATCCAATCAAAGATTTTTTTTCTTTTTTTATTTTAGTAATGTATTTTACCAAATCTAATTTTAAATCAATAATATTTTGAGCAAATTTTTCATAAGTTAAAATTTTATCCAAACCATATTGATATTCTTCGTCTAAAAATTCTTGTACCGAATTTTTTTGTAAAATATTACCTTTTTTTGTTATAAAAACTCGTATTGTACCACCATGTACAGATTGTTTTTTTATATCAAAAACTTCTAATCCAAATTGATTTACCCAATTAATTATAGGTAAAAGTGAAAAATATGAAAGATGTTCATGATAAATTGTATCAAATTCTAATTTTTGAATTAAATCATTCAAATATGGAACTTCAAAAATAAAAATTCCATTTTCTTTAATTAAAATTTTAATCCCTTCCATGAAATCATGAAGATCACCTACATGTCCAACTACATTATTTGCTACAACTACTGAGATATTTTCAGTTTTACTAATTTCTTTGGCTATAGCAGATGAAAAGAAATTATTTTTTGTTAAAATTCCTGATTCATTTGCTATTTTAGCAATATTTTCTGCAGGTTCAAGTCCTAAAACTTTAGATCCTAATTTTTTAAATTCTAAAAGCATAGAACCATCATTACTTCCAATTTCCAATACGGTAGATTCATTTTTAGAATTTAGATAATCAGCATGAATTTCATTAGCATATTTTCTAAAATGCTCTACAATTGGTTTGCTTGCACTAGTCATGTAAAGATAATGTTTAAACAGAAATTCTTTATCCACTATATCCAATAATTGTACAAAAAAACAATCATTGCATAAACCTAATCTTAATGGGAATTTAATTTCTTTTGAAATTAATTTAATATTTTCAATTAATGAATTTGCAGGAGGTTGTTTACCTAAATTTAAGATTACAGTTAAATTTGTGCCATTACAAATACCACATTTTTTTCGAACATTATAATAGCTCAATTAAATCTATTTGAAAAATAAAATTTTCGGTTATTAAAATCATTAAAACATATTTTTTGAATTTGATATTAATGTAGGTTCTGATTTTTTAATTTGCTCATATAATCTATTTAATGATGAATCTACTTGATGAAGTTTAATCCCTGTTTCAATTATTTTAGAACAATCTAAACATGTGTATAATGGTCTTTTAGCAAATTGATTTAAATCATTAGAAGATATGCTAGTGATTAAATTTTCATCATATCCAAATATTTTTGCAATTTTTTTTGTAAATTCATATCTATTAATACAAGTTAAATCAGTTGCATGGTAAATTCCAGTTAAATTTTTTTGTATACAATCATAAATTATGCTTACTAAATTATCTACTAACGTAGGATTAGAAAATTGATCATTTACAATTTTTATTTGTTGATTTTGATTCAACTTATTTAAAACCCATAAAACAAAATTCATGGGTTTGGTATAATTTGATCTTGATTTTATTGAGGTGTTTGATTCAAAACCATATAACACATTAGTTCTTAAAATTAGATGATTATCAAGTTTTTTAATTTCATTTTCAGCCTCAAGTTTTGTTTTACCATAATAATTAAGAGGTTTAGTTACATCATCTTCTTTATAGTTAGTACGATTACCAGAAAAAATACCATCTGTAGAAATGTAAATAATTTTACAATTTAGTTTTTTTGCAATTTTACAAAGATTTTTTGTTCCCAATACATGTACAGAATATGTTTTTTTTTTATTTTGTTCACAATAATCTACATCCGTAATTGCTGCAGTATGAATAATAATATCAGGATTTATTTTAAGAATTTTTTTACAATCTTCAAATTTTGTAATATCAATTTTTATTGAATTGGATTTGTTAAAATTACCCAATGTTTTGTTGTATCCTTCAAAAAATGAATATTTTTTACTATCAGATTGAACAATATTTGAACCTAAAAGGCCTCTTGCACCAATTAAAAAAATTTTTGTTTTCATGAATTATTATTATTACTTTATCAGTTAATTAAATTATAACCAATTAATGAAATTGTTTTTGTGAGATGATATTTTAAATTAAAAATATAAATAATTTGTATTTATAAAAAATTACAACCAATCAACATAAAAATAATTTAAAATAGAAATAAAAAATGTCTAAAACATATTAATTTGTTTATAAATAATTGATTAGATGTCATTTATCTTCAAAAAATTATCAATTCCAGACATAATTCTTGTAGAGCCAAAAGTATTTTCGGATGAAAGAGGATTTTTTATGGAAAGTTTTAGAAATTCAATTTTTAAAAAAAATGGGATAAATACAAATTTTATTCAAGATAGTTTATCCCACTCAAAAAAAGGCATATTGCGTGGATTACATTTTCAAAAAAATCCAAAAGCTCAAGCAAAAATAGTAACAGTGGTTAGAGGCGAAATATTTGATGTGGCAGTAGATATACGTAAAAATTCTCCAACATATGGAAAATGGATAAGTGAGATTCTTTCTGGCCATAATCATAAATCACTTTACATACCAGAAGGATTTGCACATGGCTTTTGTGTATTAAGCGATAATGTAGATATTTTATACAAAGTAAATGAAGAATATTCTCCAGAAGAAGAAAGAGGAATAATTTGGAATGATTCTCAAATAAACATCACTTGGCCAATAGAAAAACCAATCATTCAAGAAAGAGATGCTAAACTAACTAATTTAGAAAATATAGACAATAATTTTGATTATTTACATTAGAGATAAATAAGAAATTCTAAATTCTGAAACATGGATATTCTAGTTTGTGGAGGTGCAGGTTTTATTGGAAGTGCATTTATTCAAAATTATCTAAAAAACAATATTAATTCTCATATTACCAATCTTGATGTTTTAACAATTGGTTCAAATCTTGAAAATTTAAAAGAATTGAAGAACAATGCCAATTATAAATTCATCAAAGAAGACATTAGAAATGAAATTCTTATTGATAATTTAGTAAAAAATACAGATTTAACAATAAATTTTGCAGCAGAATCCCATGTGGATAGAAGTATTGTAAATCCAAAACCTTTTCTTGAAACAAATATTCTTGGAACTTATTCTATTTTAGAAGCTATACGAAAATATGATAAGCAGTTTATCCATATTTCCACGGATGAAGTTTATGGTGATGCCCAAGAAAAATCTTCCTTTAATGAAGATTCTCAGATAAATCCAAGTAATCCATATTCAGCAACAAAAGCTGCAGCTGATAATCTAGTTGCTTCATACCATAAAACATATGGAATTAATTGCATTACAACAAGATGTACAAATAACTTTGGACCAAAGCAATTCCCTGAAAAACTAATTCCAAAAACAATAATTCGTTCCATAAAAGATCTCAAAGTTCCATTATATGGTGATGGAATGCAAATTCGGAGTTGGATTTATGTAAATGACCATGTCCAAGCAATTGAAAACTTAATCTCCAAAGGAAAATCAGGTCATGTGTATAATATTACCGCATATGAAGAAATTACAAACAAAGCTATTGTGAAAAAAATACTTGATATTTTGGAAAAACCTCATTCTATGATAGAGTATGTTGGCGATAGACCAGGACATGATAAACGATATTCAATTAATTGCTCAAAAATTGAAAATCAAACAGGATGGAAACATCAATACAATTTTGATGAGGCATTAAAACAAACTGTAACATGGTATTTGGAAAATCAATCCTGGTGGGAACCGTTAATTGATAAGAACACTTTACATCCTCAACCTTGGACTATTCCTTGGAAATAAAATTTATAGTAACTGGTTCTGAGGATTAATAGAATCTCTAGTAAAAAATGAGGTACAACAAAACCATAGTCTATTCACGTTATCATAATAAAAAAACTAATTCATGGAAGTAACAAAACAAAATACCACTATTCATAGATAAAACTTGTTTTCCAATGAAAAAAATATTTGATAATATCACAAATCCTGATCATTTTTATTCTTAATTCAATCTTATCCAGAAATTATATGCCTACAAATTTCCAACTAATTTTATATCCCAATAAACAAAATAATATAAAAATGAAGGGAATTATTTTACATGGTGGACATGGTACAAGACTTAGACCCCTTACTCACACAGGACCAAAACAACTTCTCCCTATTGCAAATAAACCAATGTCTCAATACGCATTAGAAGATTTAAAAAATATTGGCATCATAGAAATTGGCATAATTATTGGAGATGTTTATCCTGAAAAAGTAAAAACATTTTATGGTGATGGAAGTAAATTTGGAGTTAAAATTTCATACATATATCAAGATAAACCAAAAGGGATTTCTCATGCAATTGGATTATGTAAAGAGTTTATTGGTGATGATGAATTTGTTGTTTATCTTGGAGACAATATCTTAAGAAAAAATCTTAAGAATTTTCGAAGTAAGTTTGAAATAGAAAAACCAGATGCAATGATTTTATTATGTGAAGTAAAAAATCCAAATCAATTTGGAGTTGTAAAAATGAATAATAATTTACAGCAAATTGAAAAAATTATAGAAAAACCAAAAAATCCTCCATCAAATTTAGCAGTTATTGGAATTTATTTTCTTACACCAAAAATTTTTGATATTATAGATACGTTAAAACCATCTTGGAGAGGGGAATTAGAAATTACTGAAGCGTTACAGTTGTTGATGGATAACAAAGGCAAAGTCACATTTGACATAGTTACTGGGTGGTGGAAAGATACGGGAACACCAACAGATATCATTCATGCAAATAAACTTGTTTTAGATTCAATTGGTACAGAAGATCAATTTTTAATTGATTCTGAAGCAAAGATTGAAAATAAAATAATAATTGGAAAAAATTCATCAATTTCATCAGATTCTATTATTGAGGGACCAGTCATCATAGGCAATAATTGTACTTTAGAATCATCAGTTAAAATAGGTCCATATGTAAGCATTGGAGATAATTGTTCTCTAAAAAAATGCAGTGTTCAGAACTCGATTTTAATGAATAATTGTATAATAAATACAGAAGTAAGTATTTTTGATAGCATAATTGCAAATGGTTCAGAAATTGGAAAGGCAAAAGAACCTAAAAAATATCAATTTTTACTAGGAGAACGTTCTCATCTAAAACTCTAAAAAATTTGTGCATGAATAAAATATTTTACAAAAGAATAATTTTAATTAAAAATTGAATTATTCAAATTAATACTAACATAAGTGATGTGAATTAAGAATAATTCATAAATTAGAGAGTTTATTCTTGTCAAAAAGAGAATGACATTTGCAAAAAAAATGAACAATAAAGGCAGAAATATTGTTAAAAAATATCCACAATTATTTCCGTTATTTCGTTCACTTAAAATATTATTTTTTACAAAACATCACTTTTCATGGTGGGGAAGCAAAATGATAGAAAAATATTATATCAAAAAATTTTCGAGAATTTATTTTGGGACAGAAGGAAAATATCAACGTTGGCAAGAAACAACATGGTTAGGTGTATCAGCTTTGAAATTACCAAGTGATATGTGGGTATATCAAGAAATAGTATATGAAGTTAAACCAGACATAATAATTGAAACAGGTTCTATGTATGGTGGCTCTGCTTTATTTTTAGCAACAATTTGTGATATTAATAAAAAAGGAAAAATAATTTCAATAGACATCAATAGAAAAAAGGATTTTCCCAAACATGAAAGAATTAAATTTTTGACAGGTTCATCAACAGATAAAAAAACAATTGATGAGTTAAAAAAAGATATTGGTGTTAATCAAAAAATAATAGTAATTTTAGATTCAGATCACTCTAAAGAACATGTTTTAAAGGAATTAGAAATTTATAATGAATTTGTATCAAAAGACAGTTATTTGATTGTAGAAGATACTGCAATAAACAATCACCCCATACTTCCTAATTTTGGAGAAGGTCCATGGGAAGCAGTAGAAGAATTTTTGAAAACACACCATAATTTTGTTATTGATAAAAATAAAGAAAAATTTCTTTTAACATGGAATCCAAACGGGTATTTAAAAAAGATAAATGATTGATGATGAATTTAAAAATTAATTATCATGAATTTTGAAATAATTGAACCGATAATTACAATTGGATTACCATCATATAACGGGGAAAAAACTATTAGAAGAACAATTGAATCAATATTAGCACAAACAGTAACTAATTTTAAATTGATTATTTCAGATGATAAATCTACTGATTCTACACCACAAATTTGTCGTGAATATGAAAAAAAAGATAAGAGAATAAAATTCATACAAAAAAATAAAAACGAAGGTTGGATTAAAAATTTTAGTTTTTTAGCAAAAAAATCAAATACAAAATATTTTGTATGGATAGCTAATGATGATTATTGGGATAAACAGTTTATTGAAAAAAATATTAATTTTCTTGAAACTAATCCCAAAACAGTTGGCAGTATTAGTAACATAAATTTAATTGGTCAAAATATAAAAAATCATGAAATAGAAGGGAAAGAAGAAGGCGCAGAGATAAAAAATTCTAAATTTAAATTTGTACGTCCAATTGAGGGTACATATGATGAAAAAATAAGAAACATAGTTGAATTTAACTGGATAATTAATTTTTATTCAATTTTTAGAACTAAAGAATTACAAGTTAGTTTAATTGATAATGTTTTTGTATCATGGGATTTTGCAATTATCCTAAATATAATAAAATTTGGAGATCTTCATGTTTTAGATGAAATTTTGGCACACAGAGATACAGAAGGAGTCACATCTAAAAAATCCATTATCAACATACTAAAAACTCAAAAATTAGGATGGTTTAAAACTTATTTTCCATATGTACCATTTTCAATTTGGTGTTTAAAGAATTTGGGTGTGAAGAAATTTTTAAAACATTTTTCTTTTTTTAAATATTTAATTTTTCATTCACAAAAAAAGATCATTAAAGAAATTTTTAAATTAAAACATTAAAGATGAATTTATAATTGCGATTAGAAATTTAACTTATTACATTAAATAGTATTTTAACCAATTCGTTCACCCTCAAGAAGTAAATTAATTTTCTTTTGAATTGCTTTGATATCATCAATAGTTTTATCATCTAGTTTTTCATTATTATTAGACTTTATCATATATTCAGTCATCTTAAGCAACGTTGGAAATAATGCCTCCGTATGCCATCCAGGAGGGATTTTATACATATAAGGATTATTTTGTATTTGTACCTCAGCTTCAGAACCATAAGCTGCTGTTTTACGATAATGAAACCAACCTACCAATACCAAAGTTGGAAGAATAATTACTAAAGATAATGCAACATAATGTAAAAAGGATGGGAAAATAGATTCCAAAGAAGGAATTTTTTCGATTGCTAAATAATAAGTGACAGTTGCAGTGTTTATTCCAGCAAATAATAGTGCAAAATATGTTGACCAACCCACTCTAAAATAAAACCAAATACGATATCCAAAATTTTCTTTCATTAAAGTTAAATTCAAAATCTTACGTATATCAATTAAAGTTACTAAAAATAATGTAATTGATAAAAACAGATACAGTAATTTGACTCAATTATATTTCTATGATTTCTGGCCTGTTATTGAAATTCCACTCTCAATCTCATTAAAATGAACAATTTTTACTTTAGATTCTTTATACCATTTTTTCACTTCTGCAGGAGTATGACGATATGCATATTTTGGTGAATACCAATCAAAGTTTACGCCTATACTTCTTTCCAGGTTATCAGATGGATCCCAAAAACACTTTAAAAAATGCCAATAAATGAATCTTTGAACATCA